>Ga0116227_10004866_pt1 | contig 28804 bp, 18 predicted proteins | sample S1TSphgellanicum_FD_89693 | JGI IMG/M metagenome (GOLD analysis project Ga0116227, IMG submission 89693) | Host-associated microbial communities from peat moss isolated from Minnesota, USA - S1T2_Fb - Sphagnum magellanicum MG | ecosystem: Host-associated > Plants > Peat moss > Unclassified...
ATGGCTAGCTCCAGACTTTGGTGAGAGTCAGATCGTGAGTGAGGATGGAGGTTGTAGACAGAACAATCGTCAGACCACGGATCAACGTTCTAGGAATGTGGATGCTTGTGTTGGCGAAGAACTTTTGTGAATTCTGAACTATGAAAAATTTTCCTGGAAGTTCTGAGTGGGAAATGTGTACGCAGAGGTTCGGGAGAGTCTGTGTGGTCCAGTAATGAATCTCTTGTTTGGATCTGGATTAGTGGTGTTGCTAATGCTATTCCTTTGATGTGTGTGTACTTGATGCTCGTTCTGTTAGAAGAGCATGCAAAGTTAGAGGGGTCTGGGTGTTGTGTGGTCCCTCTCTTTTTTGGTTACATATCAATTTACCTATTCTTGATTGTTTCTCCTCTTCCTTGGTGTAAGATCATTGATGAGAGCTTGAATAATTTTGAAGAGTTACCAAATACTTGGGTAGTTATTCAAATTGCACCTTGCAACTGATTTCAAATCATTCAAGGATTTCAGTTATCAAACAATGTTTGTCCTTGAATAGAGTTTGGCTTTCACTTAATAATTCATCATTGATTTTTGTAACATTTTGCTAAGTTTTGTACATGTTAATTTGTTACGCCTACATAGAATCATGTTTTAAAAATCTTGGATTATGTCAAGCGTGTCAAAATTTTAAAATTGAGAATGAACATGTGCTTGTTCTACATTTTGAAACTCTAAAAAGGTTCAAAACACAATTTGAACTTTGGTTTTTGGGAAATTGTTGACAATTTAAACATGTAACTGAGGTTCCCAAAGTTGTTATTGGAAATAACCAAAATAATTTCAAAATCCCATTTTTGGGTTCATTTAATGTAGTGATAATCTATTTGTTTTCTAGAAGATTTTTATTTATTATTGAAGGCACACATTACATGTTATTCTTTTTCACTACATGTGTCAAAGAGGATATTGTTTGGGAATTATATCGTGAAGGAGCTTTAATTTTTCTCTTTTATTATTACTTAAAATGTCTAATATCAACATGTTTCAATGACCTTAAATTTGATTTAAATTTTATATTTGCATTGAATTTTGACACCATAAATTTGTATGAATTTTTAATTCTAATTGAAGGCATGAGGAATGATGAAATAAAAAAAGATAATTGTACATGACCAAAAAAACATTGTGCATAAAATGTTCATATTTACTTTTAAAAACACATCAACAAACATTTAAATAATAAATCACATTTCAAATGATGAAGATCAAGTTTAGCACCCACAAAGCCATTACAAATAATAAATATTTGGTTTTTTTCATGGGAGAAAAAATATAAAGAAAAAATGATTTTTTGGGTTTCATAATCAAATTGAACAAGATGTGCAACATTGCAAATCAAGGAAATAGATCACCAAGTTGATGCATGTACATTAGAAAAAAAAAACTCACATTTGTAATAGGTTTTCAACTTGTTTTCTAATACAATTTGTATTATTTGCTATTAAAAATCACTAAAGTCAACAAGTATAAGTTGAAAATGACATTTCAATTGTAAAAAATATTATCCACATGTCAACACCATAATAATAATCATTTTAAACCACTTCAACTATAAATGACATTTACCATTATAATCAAAGGTCATTTTCAACTATAAACCATAAGTGAATGAAATTTCATCTGTTGACATTGCATGCTGTCATCAAATTTCAAGTTGTAAATTCAATTATGTTGCAACTAAATTGGTCAAAGAGTTTAACCAATAGTTGTTTGACACATTGCACATCCACATCCATAGGCTAAACCACATGGCACCTAAACATAGGCCATAAGTTTAGCCTAGGCTATGCCATGTTGCACTTAGATTAAACTATTTCAATATAGGGCTAAGGTAAGCCATGCGACACTTAGTTAGGCCTAGACATAGGCCACCTAGGTGACTTGGATACGTGACATAGGTTAAGTTAAGCCTCAATACCTTATGAGACCCCTAGGCCAAGTTTAAACCTAGGCCACATGTCACCTAGTTAAAAAATTCTATCTCATTTGGGTTTACCCTTTAAGTTCAAGTCTTTTTGATTGGTTCATCCCAAATGGCTATTCCATTTTCAAGTTATTTGCATTTATTCAACAAATTTAGTGCACGTTTTAATATAGTTTAGAAATTTGAAATGGGAGACCAATAATATCATTGGGATAAACATTTTTGTTGCAACTTAATTCTAGCCCAAATTGCAATCCAAGTTGTTGCAACCAAGTTGCAATTTAGTTAGTTGTAACACAATTGGAACCTAGGTCAAGCTAGACATAGGTTAATTACCTACCTAGCCTAAACCTAAATAATCTACAAATTAGTTTAAGTTATTTACGTCACAAATTTGCCCCCTCCATTTATCTATGCTTTTACAACATTTTAACAATGTGTTTAAAATTATTGACATAATAAATTATTGACATAATGTTGTTGTGGCATTATAACACAATGTTTAATCATCACAATGTGATATAATGTAATCACAACATCATATTAATGATTGTATCAACATTTAATTAACACTTAATTTTCAACACATTGTTAAAATGTTGTAAAAACACTCAACCTTGTAGGGTGCAACTTTGTGATGTAAGCTATTAATATTAACTACCAACTAGTCTACCTAGCCTAGGTTGTCTACTTAGCCTAAATTAAGTAGACTATTTAATTGCAATTGGGTCATAATTATTACGTACCTATAATTGTGATATTTGTTCAACACATCTTATTGATATTTGTTTTGCATTGTTAACAAAACATTCAAAATTTTGTTGCATGCATATATTGCAAATATTTGACATTTTATCAATATAATTAAATCAAATTTATTATGATTGATTAATTCAATTCATCATCAATTTTACAACACAAATATCTCAATTTATGAACAAATATTAATAATTTTCCTAACAAAAACTTATTAATTATGCCTTTGCATCAATGGCCTTAGGTGTGGATATTTTTTAAAACTAGCCTTACTAAAAAATATTTTGATAACCAAAGAAAAATACATAATAACAAAGAAAAATCATTTCAAACTTGTCCAATGAAGTAGCAAGAGGAAAGTAAAACAAAGGAAAGAAAATATAAGAAGGAAAATAAAAGTTGGATGCAATCTTAGTAGATCAAGATGGTTCTATTATTAAAGGGACATATGTGGTGCCAAAACATTGCTAGAGGTCTTAAGAGGGGACATGTTTTACCAATGCCAAGTCAAATCCCTTTGGAATTGAATGCAACATCAAAAAGCAAACATAATAGACCTTGTTGCCATCTTGACTAAATTGGACAGTTCATTTAAAGGAAGAGCAATTGCAATTCTAGTAGAATTAAAGTGCCAATGAAAAAGGAAGTCTCATCATCCATAGTTGTTATTAAACGTTGGTTTGCAACCAAGTAGCATACTCGTAGGAAAGGTAAGTCTATTTGAAAAAGACTTTACCTTTGGTCCAAGGACTTACAAAAATATTATCACCATGTACAAACAAGCCATTGCTACCCCTCAAGGTTGAAAAACAATATGGATTTGGGCATTCAATTTTTCCACCATGAAATAATCCACTTTGCTAAAATCAAGGTTTTGGTAGCTCCATTTAAATTTGAATGTAGTATGTCCTATAGAAATTCAGGTTTAGAAATTTTAGCATCAAAATCTACATGTAAAGACTACTTCACACAATTCACACTATAGGTAGCCTCCTCCAAAATCAAAGGCTTTTTTTAATGTAGTTGCACAATCCTCAAATTATAATTAAAAACATAAAATAACTATTTAATATTTAAACACCAGTTGTTATGAAAGCCACAAATTCTTTTGAGGTTTTTCGAAGCAACTCCAACTAGTGGTTCATTATTCATTCAACAAGAAACAAATTTAAAGTTGTTTTTCTAAGATTGATTTTTCCTCATCTAGATCTATGATCCTTCTATTATAGCCTTCTCAAAAAAGGCTTTGAGGTTTTTTGCATTTGCTTGTTTGGTTTCTTCATTGGTCGAACGTTTCCAAATTGTGCAACCTACAAATAACAATCTGGTCTTTGAAAGATTGGAACCTTAACTAGGTAAGAACCTTAGAGATAACCTTAAGATTGGGTTGACAAAGTTTTGTCTACTAAATTAAAATTTTAAGAACCCTAAACCTTAATTGAATTTTAAATTATTTAAATTAGTCACTAATATCAACCAATAATTTTTTAAATTTAAGGTTTAAGTAACTATTGATTAAAATACAAAACTAAAAATTGCTCAAAAATTTTGAATTAAAAAAATGTAGTTCAATGCTTCCCATTTGGTTTTTTTTTCCACAATGAACATGAGTTGCAACCAATTGTTCTCCATTCTAGGTAAAATTATTATTTGCAATTTAGTTTGGAAGGCAATTCAACTTGTTTTGTGCAAAGATTAGGCTTTATTAGACCAACTTTTATTGTTTTGCAATATGCATTTTTTATTTCATTATTTGTATTTATGAAACATGATTCACTTCAACACTATTTCATAGTGCCAAGTACCTATAATACACATGTGAGAACCTATATATATTCATAGAAACAAACATAACTTTCATGGATATAAAAAGTTTAATTCTTAATTATATGTGTGTGTATGTGTTTATTAAATTTTTTTTAATATACGGACATCACATCTTGAATTATTTTTACTTGTTTTAAGTATAATTTGATTAGATTTAGACTTAATATGATTAATTATTAAAAAAATTCCAACAAACATTGAAAAATTTGAATGTATGGAATATATTTGTGACCAAATAATGTTCATCATAAAGTTTGAAAATTTGAATATGTATTTAAAAAGTAAGGTTGTCGATGGAATTCTTGGGTGAATTTTTTTATGGTGCATGATATTGATATACATTAATTAAATCTAGAACAATTTAGAAATTAAAAACTTTTGAATGAAATTCCATTCAAAAAAGTGTGTTTTTACATTGTTTTTAGTAATGAATGCATAATAATATCTTCCTTTTAGGAAAAAACCACTACCATATCAAAGAGGAGGAGATTTTATAGATGGGCATTGCATTATTTTTTCAATTTCTTTTTGTTTGGTAATGTTTCATGAATCACAAACATGAGGCCCCATGGTCATTGAAAAATTGTAAGTTATATATTCTGTGTACATTGATTTGATTGAATTTTCTTCATTTAACCATTGGATCAAGATTAATTTTGACTAAAAGTGAACCTTGAGTTCCAAATTGTTATCGTGCAAATTCTAAATTTTTTTGCTTGTGTTTAGGTTAACCGAAGGATGCAATTAAGATTTTAGCTTATTGCGTATTATAATACTTGTTACACATCAACTTTTTTGAACAAAAGTGATTCATTTTTAGTGTGTTTTCATGCGGAAGAAAAAAGATTAAGTGGACTTACAAAAAGTTCCCCATTAGTGTAATCACAATCCAACAAGCCAAAAAAAATGTCAGACCACAAAGAAAATAGTCAAAATTTGAGAAATATTTTTGTTTTACCATTTAAAACCATGACAATCATGACAAGTTGTTGCTTTTCATTCATATGAATGTTAAAAAATCCATTTAATAAAATCTTAAATTTAAGTTTTGATTTAGGACCTTGAAAAAGAACATCTATTGTGCCAAAAGGAATCAATTTTACAAAGGACTATAAAAAAGGACTCATATAATTAAAAAAAATTAATGAAAAAAAATTTAAGAAGATAAAAACCTATTAAACACATTCCAAAAACACTCATACTTTAAAATATGTGGAATTTTAAAACTTTAAAAATTCAAAAAACTTTCCAAAATTGATCAAAAATTTTAGAACTTCAAAAATCCTTTACCACATATAAATGGGGTATAATGTGTGAAAAAAAGTTATAGTTTATTCTACAAGAAAACATTAAAAAATTAATTAATTTTTTTGATTATGATTTGAAATTATTATCATTTAAAAAAATGAAACATTGAATTTGCAAGGAATTAGCACACTTTCAAATATTCATATTCACTCAATTTCTTTTTTAAAAAAACATGTCGCCTACTTGGACAATTATAAGCATTTATTATAACAATTTGCAAGAAAATTGTTCAAAAATTCATTTGTGTAAATAAGTTATTTTTGGACAATACAACATGTTGTCTTTTTCAAAAGTAACCCAATTAGCTCATTGTATTTTGTTTGTAACCCACTTACAAAACTTTTTATAGAACCATTCAGAAAATTTGAAATGTAGAAATTTTGAAAATAATTTGTTTTTAATTGAGTAACCCTTTAGTCTTCTTCTTAAACAAAATTGTTAGAGGGTAGCCTTTATTCCTTAGAAGGATAATAAGATTGACCACTTAGAGTCAAAAAAACTATTTACAACTAAGAAGCCTCCAAAACTTGTAAAATTGACCATTGATAACTCCCAACTTAACAGTAATTAAGGTATTGGAATGAACATGCTAACCTAGAGACATAACAACAAGGATTATGGTACAAACAAAGCCTTGAAATCCTCATGCAATTGTTTGATGATGCTGTCTATAGATTTGGAGTGGCATTACATTGTCCATTTGACATGGACATTTGGCAGGTATTGTCTGGTTAACATTTGAATGCGTGCATCAAATGCCTTCTACTAGGCAAGCCCACATGACAGCCCACACTTGTTTAAGTCTAAAGTTGAAGCAGTTGGCTTCTTGCCCTTGTGTTTTGGCATCCCCATGATTTAAAGGATTTCTAATCAAAGGATCTAGCCTCTAAGATCATGTTGTCAAGTTTGATATTATTGGAATCAAACAATTTCAAACTCAAATGTCTAAGATTTAATGTTGATTTTGAATTCGAAAATATAAAAAAGCATAGTGGGAGACTATTTAAAACAAAACCCCTTTTTAATACATAGTTTCCACATCTTAGAACAAAAACATTGATCTTGGAAACACCATGAATAACTTTAATGTGCAAATGCAAAACATAGACACACTTAAGTGTGAACAAATAATCATGAGAATAATGGGTGGGAACTAAGGAACATGATTGGCAAAATTTATTGAAACCATCAGTTCAAAAATTGGAAGAAATTAACATAATTTTTTTTTACTGTTGAAATATTCAAATTGGGCATATTATCATATTAAACTTTTTCAGAAAAGAAATTTGAGCAAGAAACCAACAATATTGAATATGACCAGCAAATTTTGAAATAATTCTTTTTATTTTGAAAATTTGAGATTTAACTGTAACATTTTGAAAAACTTGACACATGTTCCAACCTTTGATATGCACAAATTTTCAATTTGATTAAAAATTTAAATATTGAAAAATTTAAATAATAAGAATTTTAAAAAATCATTTCAAATATGTACCCAAATGGAAACAATCTAATAATGTTTTGATGGTTTTGATGTTTGCAACATTTTACATACTATAAAATTTCAATACAAAATTAAAAATTTAAACAATATTTTTCCCTAATTATAAAACATTTTGGAACAATCATCTTTTATCTTGAAAATATGATGCTAGTTTATCTTTCATGATGATGTACTTATTTGACAGTCCGAATCCAAGTAGAGTTTCAAAATCATGGGTGGGAGAAAATTTAAATGATCATCTTTATGATTCATGATGAGTCACTTGTCAAAAGAACAACCATTGATATAGTTAATGCTCAATCTAATTGCATTGGCATCATGATCAAAGGGTGAAAATTAAGGCATCAAAAAAATTCGGTTGGTGTTTTCATTTTTTATTTTGACCTCTACATTTAAAGAATATTTTGTCAAATTTTGTTGTCTTTCCCCAAAAGTAATTTGCCAACAAAACTAATTTTTGACTTTTTGGGCAGAAACTTTTGACAATGTTAAAATAATTTTTGACTTTTTGAGTAGAAACTTTTGACAATGTTAAACTGGTAAATTAGTCATTGTGTTTTATCATTTGGATATTTTTATACAAATGCACCACCAATTCATATTGAAAATTCTTCTTTGGAATGACTGTTAATGATTTTATATTATAATATTGAAAAATAAATGAGGAAATATTGTTCATGGGATTACAACATACTCCTTAAAAAATAACATTTGAAATTTTAATTTTTCGATTTTGAAAATAAGAATCTAAAAAAACACATTTTGTAAAATTTCAAGTTGGTATATGAAATGGATGCAAAGTATGAAACAACAATTGTAACTTACAAAAATGAATCTGCTAAAATTTGTATTGATTAATTTTCATATTTGTGAGTAAGTTGTGTTGTTGGTGAATTAGGCTTGTCAAGATTGCTTGATCCCTATTTCTACTTCTAATTGATAATACCTAGGTTGGAAATGAAATGATAGAAGAATGTTGACATAATATGAGATAATATAAGAAATGATGGATATTTTTGGGGAGCAAAATTCAATGTTTTCACATATAGCAAGGTTATTAGGAGGGACATTTTACACATCCTTGGAATCCATCTTGGCATCCCTACTTGTGGTTTTTTTTTTTTTCATTTTAAACCAAATTTTCTGTTTTGGTATGGTGGAGGTTTTAACCAGTGTTGTGAGGGTATCCAGTTTGAAGGGTAAAAACTGGTGGTTCAGAGTCAGGTTCTTGTAACCCAGACCCGAGTTGACATCAACTTGTTGGAACCACCACAAGAACCAGACCAGGGAAAAAATGTTTTGATAAATCCGGAATAGGAATTGGAACTGTGAAAAAATATTTTTAAAAACAGGGTAATGATATGTATGTAAAAAAGTTGACTTTTTAAAAAGCTAATAAGTAGACTGAACCTTATAATTAATTATTAATTAGTTGTTTAACTCTATTTATATAGACCCGTATTTTAATTTGTCATAAAATTTTGTATTCACATAATCTTTAGCATTGGGGAATGTGTATATGAAATCAACCTGACTCACAAACCAGGTCTGAAGGTTCTTGAATTTGAGAAAATATGAATTTCTTTTGGAAGAACCTGGCTCAAACCGGTACCAACAGAAGCATCACATAAATTTTAAAATGTCAGAATCAGACCCGAGGTTCTCTCAAAAAGGAAGAACTGGACAACACTGGTTTCAACTTACCTGACCTTAAAATTTTTACCCTTGAATGTGTTCTCATTGTTGTTTCATGTTCCCCATTGTTGTTTGACAACTCCCTAACATTTTTTTAACATTGCTAGAAAACATTGACATTTTCTTCTCACCCCCATCCTACCCAAATGTTTCCCATTGTTTGGAAAAAAAATCTGGAAGTTTTCTAAAGTGTTGCTTGATATTTTCAACCCTTTGTTAATTTGCTTAGTGTCCCTCAAGCCTTGATGTTTTTTTAAGGTGCCAATTAGTCCCCCAATGTCCATCATCACCTGAAAAGGACAAAAACGAAACCTCCTCTTGAATCTTCCCACTGTCCTTCACAATTGTTGTCACAAATATTACATATAGATTGTTGTCAATTCTTGTTCTAAAACCTATCACAAACTCAATGGAATGTCACATAATTTGGGTGGCAACATTGCACAGAAAATGTGACATCCCATGACATAGAAATAATGAAACCTCATGGTCATCTTGTTACAAAACATCATGTAAAATATGAAAAAAAACATGATAAGAAAAAAAGAATTGTGACACAATATGAAATGCAAATTGTTGTCCATTAAAAATGTTACAAATGTTGTGGGATGTCACCTTTTTGTGTTATAAAATTACAAGAATGATGTGAAAAGAACGTGACGCAGAATTAGTAAAACCTCAAGGTCATGATCCCCTTACAAAATACCATGTGAAATATGAACCAAGAACATAATAAGAAGAAATGAATTGTGACACTAAATATAAATTCTTATCCATTATCAATTTAAAAATGTTACAAATGTCAATGTGGGATGTCTCTTTTTTGTGCTGCAAAACGCGATAAATAATCTGACAAAAACATGACATAAAGTTAGTAAAAACCTCATGGTCATCTTGTTACAGAACACCATGTGGACTATGAAACAAGTGCAGGAGAAGAAGGAAAGAAAATTCATGAAATATTGAATATAAATTGTTGTAAATTTTCACTTGAGAGAAATGTTACAAACTTAATGGGATGCCACAGCTTTTGAGTTGAAAATTGTACAAATGATATGAAAAAAAATAACACAGAAACAATGAAATCAAAAGAGAGTTCATCATAAGAGATCAGGGAGAGGCAATCCAATGTCTTAAAATGTAAAATAATTCTAATGTCTGCACAACAGTGAGAACACAAAACAACCCACATATAAGAAAAATGACTGAAATAAATGGCTTCTGCACAGATACACTTCAAAGAGTCGAATTTATAAAGCCTGCAGTACCAAACTGAGAGTTACATGTTAGATGTATGAGTATACAAGGCTAATTACATACAGTTTTATAGTGTCTGTAGTACCCAACCTAGAGTAACTTATGAGAGCTATGGCAAAGACCTGGTTCGGTTCAAAATTGAAAGTTACTGAATCCTTGCCACTCAGTTCAAGGCAAACAGCAGGATCCTGCTCCTTTTGCATGCCCAAAGGGATTTGCAATAACAGGACACCATGCCATGGCCTCAATCCATCCTTAGTGCTTTGCAAAAGAGAAATAATGATCTGCATTTCCTTTCCACTGGTGCTATGCCCCCTATGATAATTTGCATAATCATGTGTGCACTTCGACATGTGTACACAAATTGTGGGAACAGGAGGATGCGGGGAGTGTTTTCAACAAGATGCCATCTCGAGATATGGTCACTGGGACCGCCTCGATGATATTGGGACATGTGAAATGTGGGTAGGAGCAGCATGCACTGGAACTAATTCAACAAACTGAATAGGAAGGTGTGCTGCCAGACCTCATTACTTTTGTGGGGGATATTGAATGCATGTACTCGCATAGTTGCAGTTGAAGAGGGCCGATGTGTTCATGAGCAGATCTCTCACAATGGTTGTGGGTCCCATGTCTTTGTGGGGAATAGCTCGGTTGACCTGTATGCAAAATGTGGGAGCCTCAAGGATGTTGGGAGACTGTCCAACAAGATGCCATCATACGATGTGGTGACTTGGAATGCTATTATATTGGGACATTTGAAATGCGGCCAAGGGCAAGAGGCATCGGAACTATTTTGATTGTTGCACAACATACACAAAAACATTGCAAGCTCATATTTATATATTAAGAACTCATATATACAAAACTGATGGTGTGATGGGTTTGCAGGAGCCGCAAACTATGCAACAACCATCCTGGCCACACTTTGTGCAATATTGCTGAACATCATGAGATCACAAAGCGAGTGATCAGCTTCAGCTTCAGCTGCTTCTTACATATAGCCAGTCTTGTCTCATACTGATCTCCTGCTCACAGCTTCTAGCTACTGCAGGATCTGTAGAGCTGTTTATTGCTATTGTAGTCGTATTCATCTCCACAGTTGAGAGCTCGCTCTTGTGTGATTCAACGTAGCTAGCTCTCCAATTTCCTGTTGTTGTCGGTGATGATCTAGGCGTCCGAATCACATCGACGTTCAGACGACGGTTTGCACGGTTTGCGTGGGAGCACGACGTTGCCAGGGCACGCCCAAGTACCAGGACCGGGAACATTATGAGGTCCGCAATCGATGACCTTCTTGTCCTCTGGGTCATAGCAGATAAGCACTTCGTACAATTGTCGCTCTCCAGTTGCACTGTTGGTGTTGCAACGGAGGTCTACATCCTTACCAACGGCAAGTTTCAACGCCTTCTTGAATTGATCCGCATTGTATTTACCTCCAGGCACGATTCCTGCCAAATCCGTAAACATGATTGTTGAATGCGATCCCTTACATCAAATATAGCTGAACACTTTGATGTCGATGCACTGCATTGAACCTTATTTCTAAAAGTGTCGAATATATGTTTCGTCAGAGACTTACTTAAGGTCCCCGCTCTAGCAAAATCAAATCCATCCAGGTTTTTGCGACAAAGGAGGAAATGTCGTACCTTCAGCGTTGAAACCGACTATAAAATCCGGCTCGAAGAGTTTGATGCCTAGTTTGAACCAATCCAACTGACTTAAGTCGGAGCATCGTCCGTGTCGTTCCCACTCTGTCTTCCAATACTCCAGGTCGTCGTACGAGCAGTTCAACGACGGCCAGAAAACCCTACTGAATTCTACAATGGGCCTCGACAACTGACCATTTTTTCCACAGATCATTCAACCACACCCAACTTCTCACACTCAATTCCTTAGAAGGGCACAATTGAAACTCTGCACTACTAGCCAGGCTCACAATTCTTGTGGAAAGTTGAAAATTGCTGACTCAATTAATTATGTTGTAAACTCAAGAAACTAATTGGCATCATCGGGATGATCAGTACTAACTATTCACAAGAAATTTTTTTGGCATTCCCTGTAGGGAAAAGAGTGGAAACCCCTAACAAATTGAACTTGAATTAACAAAACACAGGGTAAACTCTCCAAGCGAAGCCGGATTTCCCAAATAACAGACATGCAAGGAATCAACGTTATAATCAATCCAGCCTGTAGACTACACTGTGAAGGAAGTGGGAAGTCATTGGCAAAGTGTACCTTGTGCTCGTCAAACAAAGGTCCGTTGCAGTCCATTTGAATTTGCCTTTTGCTGTTAAGCGTCCAGATAGTGTGGATGATGAAGTCTGTTGTCGTGTAAGGTTTCAGGCAGCACGATTCTTGTTTCTTGGGGCAGCAGTACGAGAATGGCCACTGCACATGACAACAACAGTACAACCTCACATCGAGTCACATATATGATACCAATTGCGTACAAGCTTTGGCAGTATTTGCAACAGACAGTGTATAGCTTCGTCCACATACTAATATTGCTTGGTGAGTGAAATTTGTGAGTATTTGTGAGTAAGGCGCTTGGAAAAACTTGACATAAGCAAACCCTTATGAGATCAGAGAATGTAAAACGCATACACAAACACATAGTTTCTGACCGGCTTCAAATTTAAAGCTGAAATTGAGAAGCTTGGGGACATGCAGCTGGGCATGATTTTAATGCTGGTTTGGAAAACTGGTGGGCGCATTAAATCTGAGGGTGTGATAGGTCTTGGATCAGTAGTTTGTACATGGCCCAGAAGATCAATTACACTGTATAAATGTGTTCAGGTCGCCTACAATCATGTCCAAGAATTGTACAGTTCAAATTAGTGACCATATTTACTAGAGATATTACCTGTGTCAGGAGTACCAAGGTATTCTTCTCAGCTGTTGCCGTTGGCATGGAGATGACTTGGGAATGCTTGAAGTTTCCGTTTTCGCTTGCCGTCACCAGCGTGAGCATGCAGATAGTTCCCAACAGGATCGGTATCAACAGTTTTGACGCCATTTCTGCGTCGCCTTTTCTGGGACTTTTGGAATCTGCATATGATCATGAAATCCAATCCTTAAAAGTGCAATTAATGTCCAAAACACATGAGAAAGCACTAAAAAATTAAGTCCTGTAAGTTTGTACGAACACGAACTCATGTATTCACTGGACTATGTTTTGGCATGTCCAGATCGCAAGAGAAACTCCAGCTCGAACTCGAAATGAAAAATCCCCATTACGTGGGTAATATTAAGCTATGGAAGAAAGCTCTTCTGCCGGGAATGCACATCCGGTAGGACTGTACAACTCCTCTTCCATAGCTGCAAGCGTCTCCTAAAGAAAAATATCGCAGTTCCCAACCATTGACAGGACATGAATCAACACATTAACATATCACAATCGCATGCATGTACTCCACGCCGAATCACATTGGGTTGCCTTGCTAATTATAACTTCTTATTGTTGTAATGTTCTTGGGATCAATTGAATTAATTGAAAGAAATCCTAAACTGGCAGTACCATGCCTTGCATCTGAATATAGTAGCTGCGGACTGGAAATGCACATACAATAGCATTGCAACTATATACACGCCTCTTATACTCTTTCTCTCTGCATGCAGAAGAGCGTGCCCTGTAAGAGTAGTATATTGTGATCTGCCTGGATCGAGAATGTGACTGATTTCTAGTCTCTAAGCATTTTGTTTCTGTGTCCATGGACCTCGAAACACAGCTGTCTAGATTCTCTCTCACACACGCTGGGCACGAATAGCAGGCACAGTGGACAGGCTAGTATGCGATCTGCATAGATAGCGAATATAATGGATTTTCACATAGTCTCTATGCCTTTTGTTTCTGTATCCATGCATGGACCTCCTGGGAAACACAACTGTACTCAAGATTCTCTCACACAAACTGGGCATGAAGAGCGGGGGCATGGTGGACAAGTCTAGTGCTTGATCTGCATAGATATCGTGAATGTAACGGACTTCCAGTCTGAATGCATTTGGTTTCAACTGTATCCATAGACAAGCTCGAAACACAAATCATGTCAGAAGCTTGAGAGAAGGTCTGCTGCAAGCTCAACTAGCGGAGCTCAAGCACTAGCATGGAGGAGAAATGATCAAAACATTAATGCCAAGACAACGGGAATGAGATCACAAGCGATGAAAGACAACTAGGACTCATGAGACCAGAGAGAGAGAGAGAGAGAGAGAGAGAGAGCAAGGGAGTAGCTGGTGAGCGGCTAGCCCCATATTGCATTGAGATAGAAAAAAGGCACAAACCTTTCAGAAATTTGAAGAGAAACCCGAAGTTGGGAGTATTGCACACTAACGAGCTGATGTTTTCACAGTCCACCCCTCCCCACTCTTTTATACCTTTAATCTCCTCACGGCTTGAATGAATCGAACCCTCGTTGCAATTACACGAGGCACTCTCGGCGCACTTGACTGCAAAAGCTCCTCGATCCATTGGCTGCAACTGCAATCAAGTTGGCATATCTTCATGTATGCCCATCTCCCACCACGTGTTTGCAGCAGATCCTTTCGTACAAAAAATGTAGATTGAATCAACGATGCAGATTTAAAGAAACCTTCTTTTTTTTTCGGATGTCGAGATCCATCCCTGCTGCGGCGCAACGCGTCGACGGCCCCATACACTTCTCGTCACTCTCGAGGTTGCCCATCTAGTTCTTGGATTAGATGCCGTGCAGGGCGTCAGCATTTTCTCTTTTTCTACCAAAAAACAATTTTACCACATTTCTACTTGTATTTTAAAGGGAGGCGGGAGGGAAGAAGGGGGTGGGGGCGGTCCAGTTTTTGTACTAGCTTTTTACTTTTTTGATAGGTTGTAGAAACTAGAAACCTGTTGCTGCTAAATCCCTAGTCTTGGAATGCCCACATGTGACTCGACATCAGAAATTTGGACAAAAAAAAGACACACTGATGATGATGAAGAATTTAAAATGATGATTTTCTTATAAGTTTTCTGATTTCTGGAGTCTGGAGCTTTTGGAAAATTTTGGGATTTTCAATGTTACCAAAATCCTAAATTGATGGTAGAGATTATCCATTCGACCTGTATAGTTTTGTTGAGTTTCATAATTTAAAGCTAAATTTATATTTAAAGGCTTACACTTAGTTTGGGCAACTAAGCATGAATGAATCAGTGCTTCACCTAGAACAACATGAAGTCAGAAGTGTTGGTGATCTCAATTGGGTACCCATTGTATCCAAATAATATAGCAAACTCAATACTCAATGAAGATCCAAGTTGCAAGTGAGGAGACCCACATTCCTGAGTCATCACACCTCCTTGACATCGAATTCATTGGTTGTGGGGTCTATAGACATCGAGCTCATACATGGGAAGCCCTCTGAAGGATACTAGAATATCCAGCAGATAAACTTACTGACAAAAAAGTATCTAGACCATCACTGCAATGGCAGAGATATTGTAAGCCCTGGCTAGTACACTATGGCCCAGATCAGTCCTCTGTACAATGTTCTACATAAGCATAACTCACGTGTCACTTTACATGCATTATAGAGGACAGAGGCTACAAGTATGTGCAATACTGTGAAGCTTCAAGCAGTCATTATCGTCCACAAAGAGATGAATTCAAGCTACCAGGCTTCCCATTGCAACTGACACACCTAGATTCCAACACGAAGGAGATCATTCAGGGTTGGGATTCCAAAAAGTGTCTCACTACCCAAAAAAGTGCACAGGATAATTTTAGATTTTTATAGTGTTTAGTATATTATAATTATGGTGTATTATTGTGTTCCTACTATTAAAATATTAAGAAAAACAGCCTAAGAAAATTCAATAATTATTAATTTTTTTATAATAAAAACTTTGAGTCCTCAACCGATATATTTTCAATTTTTTATATTATAATTTTTTATAGATGAATGCAAAAGGAATGAATAAAAAGATGCAATTGATTTCAAAAAACTTGTACAAAAGAAAATTTGCTTCCTTTTTATGCAATTGCATGTTTATTTGGTCAATTTCATGAAATAAATAAATATATGAAATTTTCAAAGTTTTGAAATTTTTTACAAAGAACTACAAGGGAAATGATTCCTTTATTAAATCATTGAGGTAATTTTTTATATTGATTAGGTTCAAAATTTCTAACTCGAGATGCAAGTCACATGTGTAGAAAATGATCATGCGAAAAAACATGTTTAATTGATTTTAAAAATCATTTTGACATTTGTGCATTTATACTTATAAACCAAAATATTTATGCATAATTATATGCACATGTGAAAAATCACCACCATTGCATGAATGATTTTATCTTATTCAATGTTTTTTATTTGAATTTTTTTCATGTAAATGTTATTTATAAAAAGTAGCCTTAAAAAAATCCTAATTCTTTTTTCCTTTTTTTGGTACCCCAACTATGAATAGACCTTCAGTTATAATTGAAGAAAAATTGCAACTATGGTAGTCCAAATTATCCACCTAATTATGTTTCCACCTTTTAAGAAAGAACCATGACACAATTGACTAGTTTTGGACATTTATTACCATATGTTTATTTTATCTATTGACCTTTTGTAGTATGAAATGTTCAATGTGTTTTTAAATTGATTCAAGAATGAAATATTAACATATGAACTTTAATCATCTCTATCAAAATAATTTACTAAGGTGCAAACATAGTCAAAGAAGCCAAGGGTGCCAAGGTAAAAGTTTTTTTCAAAGATTGAATGTGGCATGCATCATTGAATATTTGTAATTTTCATATCTAGTTTACCATTGTGTATTAAATATATATATTTTACTACCTCTTTATCATATATCATGTATATTATGCATTCATATTCTTACCACATAAAATGTGAAAGTTGTATCCTCAAAATTCATAATTTCCAAAGCTAAAAATACTTTCCAAATGTGCTAAAATGTATTATGAAAATGAATTAGTCAATTTTAATTCCTTTTGCTCTATTAATCATTGATGTTAATATTATCTCCAATCTTGAAAAAAATGGTGCACATTTGACAAAAGAAAAAAATGTTTGAGAAAAACATTGTGCATTCTAAAGGTTTGAGTGTTTTAAACATGCAAAAGGGCCGTAACAAATTATGTGCATTGAAATTTTGTAAATAAATTGGGCTCAATTTACTCCAAAAGCAACTATTTTGTTCCTTTTGTAGTTTTTCAAAGATATAAAATACAATTTTAAGCAATGTCCACTCACTTAAATGGTTCCTTTGATTGTGTTTTCAATTGCACAGGGTTTGTTGATTGACAATAATTTTAATGAAGATGTTTATAATAAACACCATGCATTTTTGTCAAGAGGTAATTGACCATAGTTGATAAATTGAAATACCTTCAAATTTACATGTAAAACCAAATAATGACAGTCGTGGTGAGATGGAAACCAAATGAGGCCATTCTTTTTTGAATTTACAAATTTTGTAACTAAAAATATAGGGATTAGTGCCATAATATATTAATTGTTGGGTAAAGTTTTTATAATCTATTTATTTCCATAATAAGGATACATCTATCATGAAAATCAAAATGTAATCAATATAAGGTATGTGTTAGTCTTTGTTATTAGGAAAAAAGTTTTAAAAAAACATAAAATATGTATTAAAAATATAAAGTATGCATTATAACTCATTAATAGGTTTAATTAGTAAATTAGTGGGTCGTTACAAGGTAAGGTGGACCAATTTTGGTAGATAAATAGTTTATTAAAAGTCCATTTGGTAGTGTTAAAATTACAATTTGCATGTTAAAAGAAAAAACATTAAAATCTTTCAAAATATGAATATGATATGGATTTTGAAACTAAAATCCATTTTAAGACATTTGAAAGTCCATATTTTTTTGGGTTAAAGTTTTTCCAAGAATTTTTTTGCATCTATGTTACTTTTCCTTTAATTTATCATATATTGAATCCTTACAACCCAACCAAAATTCATAAATAAAAATGTATTGGTATAAGGCCAGATTCCAAAGACAAAAGACCAATCCATATTTTTCAATTTCAAAATTCCAATATTTATATTTGGAGAATATATGTAATAATTTTTTATGTAGGTGTCTTTTTATTCAAGTTGAAAATTTTAATTTCAACAACAAATTTGGTATAATGATGATTTTATGCCATGTTAATGGCATGTCAATGGATGACAGTCTACAAAAATTTACAATGTGACACAAAAGGTGGTCCACTTTATCTTGCACCCACCTTAGTATGTACATTAATATTAATAATTTAAAATAGTGATTTAATAAATAAAATATTGTAATAAATGAAGTAATAATGAAATAAAACATTAAGAATGATGAATGGGCTACCAATTTAAAAGTGGTGAAAATCATGTAGATTGTATTGATGAAATGTATATCAAATGTTTTTTTCAAAGTCATGAACTTTTGTATTATTCCATTTTAGAATCTCATGTCTAAATTATAATGAAGCATACTCAAACCTTTTTAGCTTTAGGCTTATTAAAATCTAGAATTTAAATGAGTATAAAATATTGAAATTGGATGCAAAAAAATTATAAACAACTATATGGTGGTTGAAATATGTGCAATATATAAAAACATTTAATAATAACAATAATAAGGTGGGGAAAAACAAATTATTCTCATTTAATACATGCCAATGTTTGTTTGACATAGGTAGTTTGGAATTTTAACACTAAATCTCCCCCCGCCCCCCCTTTTGAGATGGAAATGAAAGGAAATGCCACCACTTTAGGCATTTAAAGCTTGAGTTTTAAAAGTTTAAAACCTTTAGGAGTTTTGTTTATTGCTAGGTTAAACACTATAGAAATATTACCTATGTGCTTTGAATTAAGTCTCAAACTACTTAGATACACTAGATTTGCATATAGTTATGTCCTTTTCAAACCATGGAACAATGTTGTTTTTCACATTGCCTTCCATCTTTGTGACACCTTTAGGCTTGGAAATTGTAATCAACCTCTTTTAAATATTTGTAATAATTACTACTATATTACATGTCCAATGTGCAATTAGGTTGCCATTGAATGCCATGCCATCAAACCACACCTCTCACTTAAGCTCAATCTTTGCAACTTGGAACATTGTTCATAAAATTTTGTTTTCTAGAATCAATGGCTTCAAATGGTCCATTTTCAATATATAATTTCAATACCTTTTCAAAAAATAACTTTCCTCAATAATTATCTCATTCATTCCATTGTACATTTGACATAAAAATCCACAATATTTGGAAAAATCAAATTTGAGGTTGTCATCAATAATGAACTAATGGGAACATACAAGGGAAATAAAAGGGGGAGAATGAGGATTTGTTTAGTTTGGAACCTTGTTCAACAACTACATTCATGACCATAAAATTGAAATTTAAAGATTAATTTAACTATTAGAATACATTTCACTTTTCATTAAATGCATAATGCCAAAATCCCTAATCCATGACTACGTTAGTAGTCATATAAAATATCCATTTGTTCTTATCTTTTAATCTTCAAGTTCTTTTCGTCATGAAATGATTATTTGCAATTTTACATTTTGGACCAATGAACTTGGAAGGTAACATGCAATGCTTGGAATTTCTACCAAAACCATTGTCATTTTGTTTTTATGCAGAGCAGAATAGCAAAAGTGAAGAGGTAGTATGCAAATAGCCCTATTGAAAGTATTCCCTTTCCATTGTGGGAACCATCGCCAACAGGTATGAAGCAACTAAGCACACTATGTGAACCTTCCTTCAGAGTAAACATGACCAAGGCTTCATGTATGTGAAATGTGTGTAGCTCATGCAAGCTGTAATTGTGGATATAGTTGGGAGATACTAACATTTTTGTGATCTCATATTGGGTGAAATAACAAGAATTCCTTGTTGTGTGAGCCTAGTTGTGATTGATTAATGCCATTAGATTAGACTGGTTGACTTGAGTAGTAAAATGTTATGATCCTACAATTTCTTTTGTGCCTCCGTCATTTATTGACAAGTGGGTTTATCTAGATGCTTCAAATTTGTCTTCTCAAGAGGAACTTGACCTGCTCAAATGCAATTTCTAATTTGAAGATAATTTAGGAATGGACTTGCTGGCTAGTGTTGTGGTAATTGTTGTTGTTGTTGTTGTTGCTCCACCCAATGTTGTAAATTTTAATTGCTCCATTATTGTGCCAATTGTAAGTATTGGCATAAGAAAAACTAGAAATACAAGGAATAGAAACATGGCAACTCCTGTTGTTGCTGTAAAAAGCAAAAAAGAGCAAGGAACAAATCATATCAACACGTATTTTTGTTCTTAAAGTTTGTGAGTGATTTTCATTGCCTATCAAAATAGATTTGGTAAAAGCCAATTGAGCTTTAGTTTACAATTTATTTTCTATTTGAATTTTTAAATTTGATTATTTTTTTCCTTACAATTTTTTCTCCATGCCTTTATTTTGTGATCTCTAATTTTATTTGGTAAAAACAATTCATTTCCACTTCCTTTCTAGATTCCACTTAAACATTTTTTTGAATGGTCTTACAATCCCCAAGAATAGATGTTAAACTATGCAATGGGTTTTGCTTGCCTCAACATAATGAAGAAAAAAAGTTGAACCAAAGCAAGTTATTAAACCTATTAGGCAAGGTTTTTACTAATATTCATAAAAACGAAATCATACCATGGAAAATTTATTATTCCTTTCCTTTTGTAGGTTTTTTGTTTTTCATTTAATTGTTGGGTGAAACCACAGTCAAAGGAGCTAAGGGTGCCAAAGTAAAAATCCTTTTCCAAGGACTACACATGACATGTGTCATTTTAAAATTGTTTTATAACTTTAAATTTTATATTTTGGATACCTAGTTTAACACTACATGTTATATATAAATAGGTTTTGACTACAAATTTTTATATTATCTATATTATGCATTCATGCCCTCTTTCACATAAATATGAACAAGTTAAAGTCACATTTTTAGAATCCATAATTTTCAAGGTCAAAAACACATTTGAATCAAATGTGTTCAAATCAGTTATAAAAATAAATTTCATTTGATCAAGTCCTTTTGCCTTTTTTATCATCAATGTTAAAATCCTCTTCAATTTTCAAGAGAATGATGGACATTTGGTAGAAGAAAAAGACATCTAAAAAAAAAAAAGATTATTCATTCTTGATATTTGAGTGTTTTGAACATGCAAAAACATTTTCGACTTGTATCAATCTTTGAGCATATTAATTTACAATTAATGGAAAATATTCCAAAATTTTTCATGACAATCCAAATTATTATGTTTTCTTTGTGATCTTTCAAACATATAATAATGTAGTTTAAAAAAATGTCCACTCACTTGGGTGGCGGCTTTGACTGTGTTTTTGCCTTATTATGCATGATAATGGTTTGTAGGTTTCATTACTTTAAAAACTTCCTATTTATACATGAAAAGGTGAAAATTGGCACTAGTATTTATAATGTGAAAAACGTTAATCAAGAAAGATTTTTCATTAATTATTTTATGGAACTAATATAAACCTCCATAGGCCCATTTGAAAACATGGAAAGCACGTTAGGTTGATTGATTTAAATAGTACTAGAATATGTGTTTGTCAAAAAATCCAAGTAAATTCCTTGCTTCCTTAAACTTTTGACTTATCATTACAAGGGAATGTGATTTTTCTTACACAAAAAACCATGGCTCATGATACATGTGAAGTAAAATTTGTAGTTTCATCCATTATACTATATAATATGTGTTGTTTATTGTGGCCTATATTACATTAAAATGATATTTTAAACATTAAGTCATGGCACATATTATCATTTTAATGTAATATATGTCACAATAAACATCAAATATTGTATATTCTAATTAGTTACCAAATGTAATCCCATTAATAAGAGCCAAAACAAATGTAACCAATGTTTAATATTTCATATATTGATGTCAAAATTTGTACTAATATTGCAAGTCATTCATGACAATAAACTTTTATTATATTATGAAAACATGTGATATGATTTGAGATGGATATAATGAAAATTAAATATTAAAAAACATTCGTTAAACATCATAAGGACTTTTATTTTTGAGGAGAGAATTTTTTAACATGGCATATTTTGGGGAAGGTTCTTTAAATATATATTTACATAATAATATATTGAAACATTTTTTGATCAAAATTAATTATTTTTCAACTTTTAAATGGAATTTGTAAAAATGTTTTGAAGTATTTCAAGTTAAGTGATCACCTAAAAAGACATCCTTGACTCCTATTAAGATATTTGGACCTCAACCAAATATTATTGTGCAAAAATTTGCTCAGATGCTAAAAAATTGTTGAAATTACAACCCTTAGAAAGATTTTTGTTTTGAATTTTTTTCAAAAATCACCAAAAAAACAAGGTTTTGAATTGGGTTTGCAAGATTTAAAGCGCAGGCTCTTGCAAGTTGTCAAACAATAGCAACATTACAAAGAAATTTTACTTTCCTACCTATCTTGTAACCAAATCTGATTAGACAATTCGCGGATGGTTGCCAGTGTGGGTACACCAGAAAAGTGAAAGAAATTTCAATGATTGTAATGGATGAAGCTGTGAAGTTCACCTCACACACACGTGTGAAGAGCCAATGCTTTTTATGTGAGAAAAATCCACATTCTCTTGTGATGTGTGGAGTGTTTTACATAAATTTGTTTTGGAGTGCCCCACTTTTGGAGGTGTTCCAGTTGCCTCTTCTTCTACCATATTATCTCCAGCTATATTTTAGTCCTGGATGTGAATGGTGTAGACATATGTAGACAAAAACCTGGAGGACCACTTGGGTGCTTCTCCCATATTCTGACCATAATGTGTGTGTGTGTGCGTGTGCGCGTGCACACACACACACACACACACACGTGTGCATGCATGCATTTCCATGCTTGAGACTTTTGTAAACATGAACCTCATGGTTCAAAAAAGACAGAGTTGTCCTAGAAACCTTAAAAAAACAAAGACAAAGAAGTTCTAGATGACCACCACCGTCAATCAATCCACCATTGCTAGACACGGTCTAATTTTTTGCCGATCCATAAGAAAAAAAATTGTCATCTAATTCACCATGTGTTGTCTAAATTCATACATGCATTGGAACCACAAATCCAACTCAAGTTCTTAAACAATATGTACTCCTTCCCCATAGTGGGTTATGGGCCAATTTGCAACCCCTTAGAGAGTACGCCCACCAAGAGCACTATTTTGGCTTGTACATAATGATCGCTTTCTACATTGTGGCCCATGGCTCCAATTTTAGATCATAGCATCCAAAATATCTAAGGTTGTGGAGCACAATTTTTAATAATTTTGAATGTGGAGTTAATAGATGGACCCAATCCCAGTAAAGATAGATAGATCAAAACACACAAACACCAATATATAGATAAATAAACAAGGGGTGTGTCACACTGTGGCCTTGCCGTCTACATTAAAATGTATCTTAAGGCAAAAGAAGAATTATGAAAACTCAAATATTTCACCATGCAAAAATATAAACTTCAAAAATCCTGTAAAAGAAATTCCAAAATCATTCAAGATATAACTCTATAATTAATCTCAAGTTTTAACACAAGCCAAAATATCATCTTTCAAAAATCCTCATATAAAAATTGACCTATTATTACCTAGGGGCCAAAATCCCTTAAGCTACTATACTCTATAATGAATCTAAACACAATATCCTTGCCTTGGTAGGCAAGGCCAACAAATAAATAATAGTGCTTTAGCTTACAGCTTAAAACTTTCTATCATTGCACTTACCTCCCAAAGCACTTTGTGGGTGTCACCATGCAGTGTGAGTGGGTAGATTTTGGCATTTTGTGGTTGCATTGTCCTAGAAAAGGCGTACAACTGCCTAATCCAAAAGTGGTGGGTCTTTCAACCAAAAATGAGTATAATTTTTCATCAATTCCACAAGATTTTCCCAAGTAATTATGTTATCAAATATTTTACTTAAAAAAATAAATAGATAATTGAGCATATTTATCTACACTATAACACAATGTTCACACAATAGCACCTTGGCTCATAATACATGTGTGAGAAAATCTTTGTTGTTTCATCCATTACAATGTACGATATGTATTTGTTGCAGCATATAGGACATTAAAATTGTAGTTTGGCATTGAAGTTTGATATTTGTGTAATATGTGCCACAACTTAATGTCAAACTATTAAAACCCATGGCTGGGTGAAAAGTTTTGGATTAATAGAAAATTGTATAGTGTCAATTTAAAACATTTGAAAATTAAATATAATTGATACATTTTTAGACATATCCACTCATTAACTCTTATTTCATTATTTATATCAATGCTTTATACATTTTAAAGAATTAAATGAATAAAATAATAGACTATTACAATGACAAACAAATCTATTGTGATATTTAAAATCATTGTACATGAAAACTAGTTGTAATTAATTTATCAATATAAATTTTATAATCATTTTAAATATATATTGAATGTTATTCTAATAATTAAATAAATCTTTAAATTTTATGATCACAAATTAAATATTTGAGCAAGGTTTGAAATTGAATCAAATCCTTTTCCCCCCTTTTTATTAGCCTCATATGTTCGCATGTGATTCTCGATAGTTTGTCATTATTTATGTCGATCTCAATTTTCATTTTACTAAATAGCATGGACATGAAAAGGCACATTTCAAATGTTCCAATATGCATTTTCATGATCATGTAGATCAATAGGGGAAAGGATTGAAGTTACTAGGCCTGAAACAGATAGTTATTTTATTTGATAGTTAATAGTAATCATTGTGGAATATAATAATTATTTTGAGTACTATAATTACACCATTACATAAATGGTGTGAAGCCATAGACTATGGATAAATCCAAAAATAATTATTATAATATATACGTTACAATAAACATTGAACACATTATACATTTTCATGGATGAAACCACAAAGTTTACCTCACACATGTGTCATGAGCCACATCATATTGTGTCAAAAAAAAACTGGTGGACTAATATAGAAATCAACTCCTAAGATCAATAATCATATCAACAATTGTATGAAATACCATATTAGCCTAATATCAAATCATGTTCATATATTCCCCATAAATCATTACTGTAATATTTGGGCGAGTTCAACACACAAATGTCAAATAATTTATTTATTTTAAAATTTAAGATTCATCATGTGAGTTTTAAATTTGGAAATTTTCACATATAAAAAATTTAAATATTAAATTAACTCAATTTTAAAGTTCTCTTATTGTCCTTGTGATCTGTCTATTGAGAATTAATGTACATATTTATACTAGGCCAGAATTCAATTCCAGATTATTGCAATCAAAAATTTTGAATTTTTTTACAACAAGGCTAAGTTTTTTTCAAAAACTTCAACAAAATAAAAACAATTTAATTTATGCCAAACTCATCCATGTACTGCGATATAACCCATATCAAATTTCAATTTGTTTGTTGAATAACATACTAGTTTGATATTAAGATTTTTAATAGTAGTCTAATATTTGATGCCATGCATTCATGCTCCTTTTTCCCCTGGTATGAATCCTTAATCATCTTCTGGTATGCATACAATTGTGAAAGATATGACAACTTTCTCAAAATGTACTTTTCTTTTTCCTTGCAAGCTCGCAACTATGTTATTCTCCTTCAATGTGCTTTTTCTTGGTGAGTTGAAACCTTATTTCACTTTCAATGATAATTTGTTGTAGTTTTTACAACAACAGCTTGTATATTTTTGTGGCTGATCATGTTTATGGTTATATTAAAAATGCATCATTGAAGGGGGCATTATTGATATAAGAATTATTATATATATTTACTCATATTAAGTGTTAATAAGATATATGTTGATATCATTGCATACCCATTCCACATCCTTCAATTATATATATCATATCATAAATATCATAATTAAAACTGCTTCGACACAATTATGCATATGATATCAAAATTTTGGAGAACCGTAAATTCTAGGATCAGGCTAGTATCAATAAGTGGTGATACCCACTCAACACTGGGAAAAAAACCACATTCTATTGTAGTGTTATTATCTATTTAAGGTGATCATCCTTGTTAACATGAAAACTACATTGTGAATATTGTGGAATATGCACAATATCTGGATGACCAGAATCTTTGTAGGAGCTCCTCCACTATAACAGTATAAAGGCTTAACACAATAATTTGGATGAAGTTTGGGTCCTAAACAGTGTAACACTGAGTTTGGACTTGTAAACATGATTGGATATAGGGATCTCCCCAAGCCCGAATAAAAGCCATTTATTATTGCTTTTGATTGGCTAGTCACAATGATTCCAGCCCATGTAATGGCATCTACATTCTCCTTCCTGTAAACATAAGTGAGAAGTGAAAATCATTTGCATGCTATTTCGGATGTGGTAGACACTAGGTAATAGAGAACTTGGAATTGTTAGACAAGCTACATTTTGTAAGGAATAAATTCACCCAAATATTGTCTTGCGCAAGCTAGGCAACAATTATCTTCTGAACCTTCTAATTGCTCTCTTAGACTATTTCAAATCCCAACGTGCAAAACCAAATTTGGAACTGGGGAGAAGAATTTTAGGAGGTCGGAGAAGTGTTCCAAACTTATGTCACTGGATGGGGAAAAGTTAAAACACTAAGCAAAAACCCTATAAGCACCCTTAACTGATGCAAAAAGTGATCAATAGTGTTCAGCCCTGCATTGAGCCACTTGGTTCTATGGCAAGGTTTGACTAATTTGACCCGATGCATATATTAAATTAGAAAAATGATTTCTCCTTTTTAGGATTGGGATCTTTGCTATGATATAAAGTGAAAATAGATTTTATTGATGTACCAGCATATTATAACAGACTCAAAAAATGTAACTAATTATTTTATGTAAATTTTAAATTTTAAACTTGATATTCTATGTAACTTTTTTTTACTATTGGTTTAAGGTTTCTCTTTTTTTTTTCCATCATTTTCTTTCCATTTCTTCTTTCTTCATTTTCTTCATCTTTTTCATTTCAACAAGTAGGATCACCATGGATCATAGAAGAAAATAAATAAATAACAATTCTACCAATCATGGTTGTTTTGGCCAATGGATTAATGAACCTCATGCCCACCTTTTTTTAATTGTTAAAAAAATTGGGGAAAAATTACAGGTGAATTTTTTTTGACCAATCATGACTTTGTTGGACCATGGGCTAACAAACTTTGCACCCACCTTCCAAAAACATAATTAAAAAAAATTGAGAAAAAATACGACAAAACATTTGTAGCCCAATCATGACCTTTTCGGCTCAAAGTCTAACAAGTCACCTGAAAAAAACATTGTTTAAAAAAATTGATTTTGGACCATCAAAATCTAACCAATCATGGTTTTCTAAGCTGATCGGGAATGGACATGATGTCAATCCCACCTATTTCACGTGGGCTTGACCAAGTCCATTAGACCATTAAACATTATGCATAGTGCATTTAATGTTAATTTTTCCATCCATTTACATATCCTTGATCCCTTGATATTTCAAACTTTGTCTAAAGTGAAATTAACCCTAAAATGACTTTTCTTTCAATGATAGATTTTCTATTTTAATGGTCATGACCTTTAAGTTCTAGTGTAAACGGAGCCTTAAAACAAGAGAATACGATAATACCTTTACAAATTCTTCATCTTCTTGTCAAGTTTTCTTTTCCATTTTTCCACTTCAACAATAAAAATAAGAATTAAAAAAAATTATGGCACTTTCAAAGACATAGTCATATGAACCTGGAATAAATGAAATAACCATGTACAATAGCCAACAATAGAATTTCTGGAACTTCTGGCATTGTGAAGAGCTAATTTTAAAAAAGAAAACAGCAATCACTGAAAATAATTTAATTATTGCCAGATTGCTAAAGGTACTAGCTGGGTAATATACTTAGGTCTATACATTTTTCCAGACCTTTCAAAACAGAACCTTTTTCAAACTTTAGTACAAAGAAGTGGCTCCATATTCCAAAGAAGAAGGACATGGAATCCAAGGATGAAGTTTTTGGACCCTTGAAGATCTACTACTGATCAAGAACTGACACTAATTTAATTACATGATTTTGTCAGCACTAATTTAATTACATGATTTTGTCAGCACTAATTTAATTACATGATTTTGTCAGCTTACAAATGTACAATAAATTGTTTCTTGATTAAACAGAAAACCACAGTCAAATTAGAAAGTATCAGTTTGCATGTGTCATTATGTGGCAACTCGAGCCCTCCATCTCTAAGTCAGTTTGATCTGCAAAAATGTTTGTTGCCATGATGTGGTTGAAGGTGGAAGAGCAAGCGAGAGACATGAGAGTTGACGACTACAATTGTGATTAGATAGATCATCAGTCTGCATGCAGCACTTGAGCTTGGAAAACGTCAAATTAGCCATGGATCCTAAATGCAAGGTAGTACAAAAGTAAACTTGTTGCTGCATTTCTTTTTCCACTGTCTGC
>Ga0116227_10004867_pt1 | contig 28784 bp, 22 predicted proteins | sample S1TSphgellanicum_FD_89693 | JGI IMG/M metagenome (GOLD analysis project Ga0116227, IMG submission 89693) | Host-associated microbial communities from peat moss isolated from Minnesota, USA - S1T2_Fb - Sphagnum magellanicum MG | ecosystem: Host-associated > Plants > Peat moss > Unclassified...
GCTGCCTTCTACCTCACTTCCTTGACATCACCTGACATCAGTTGGGCACCTGATCTAGCAAAGTCAGGGATGGTTTGTCCTGCTTTTCCAACCCCAGAGAACAGAACATTGTTTCCATATCCACCAACATGCTTGGGTTGCTTGCAAGCAGACTGTGGGTTCTGTGCAGCTGCAATTGATGAGGTATCTTCAAATTTCTCGTTTCTCATCTATTGTCTGAGTAATCTTTCTCCCATTTTTGTCTCCATAGTTTTTTATAGTTTTGTGGGGGCTTGGCTCTGTGTGGGTGTGTTGGGTGTGTTGGGTGTGTTGGAAGTGTCTTTAACATAATTGGTATCATATGGGCTTGGTGGCTATCATGTGCAGTTGAGACCAGGGAGTTGCTTGACAAGCAATGCTGGTTCTGCAAGCTACTGCAGTGACAACATGCGCTCATGGTTCAGTCATGGTTGCCCAAGTCAGTATGGCTGGCTTGCACTAGTGGGATTGGCATTCTACTTGATGGCATTTGCACCAGGAATGGGACCAGTTCCTTGGACAATCAATTCAGAGATCTACTCACTGCAAGACAGAGGCATGTGTGGTGGAATAGCAGCTACAGCCAACTGGGTCTCTAATTTCATTGTGGCACAAACATTCCTGTCTTTGACTGCCACATTTGGCACTTCTGTAACATTCTTCTTGTTTTCCTGCATTACTATTCTTGCTTTTCTATTTGTTTTAGTTTTTGTGCCTGAAACTAAAGGGCTCTCCTTCCAGGAGGTGAATGCAATGTGGGAAGCACAGGCTAAATCACAGAACTGGCTGCCATTTCTGGGGCAGGTTGATCTGCAAGAATACTCCAAAGTCTCTGCAGACTAATGTACTTATCAATAGTTTTCCTCACATTGCCAATTCAATTCAGATTGATGTATGCTCTAGCATTAATGTATCATAAAGAGGGATTTGCATGATTACTACCTATGGAAAACTAGTGCTGAGGAAGAATTGCTAATTCTTCCTTTGTGAAGGGATCTGCAGTAGCATGAGCACAAGGTATGAGAAGGACAGCTATAAATATGTAGAAACTGTGTGCACTTAGACACATAAATCATAAAGAACTATGAATTTTATTCAGTATATATTTTCAGATTAACTATGATTAATACTTCAAACTATTGAGTATTCCACATCTTTTTACATGTACTAGTTTGTGAAGGGTTTTTGATTTCTCACCCAAAGGTACCATTTATTGCAGAAATCCAGTAGCCTACATTTCCATGTGAACATGTTGAGGCACACCCCTCTGAAGTGTTCCTTGGAATGACTACTCCAGCCATGTCCATCATTTCGATGTGTTCTGACTTCCCTCCCAGTTGTGCAATTATAATTATGGATGATGCACCAGGGTGGGTGCTTGGTCACACAAATCCCCATTCTTTGGTATTGCATCAGGCTTGTCCTGGAGGAACAAAAAATTGGAAACATGGTGATACAATTGGTGGGAAGGGTTGTTGGAACAAGTTGGCAGGTGAGGATTTAATGGTGTGCGGTCTCTCCTCGCATGACTTAGGCACATTCATCATAAAGAATTGTGAAATGTTTTTCAATATATTTTGACGACGGTTTAAGAGCGTTATCTGGTGTGGGGCCTTCTGATTGAGAAACAGCTCCAAGTCATCGAGACCACATTTAGAAGGTATCTTTGTACACAGACAACAATAAGGGTTTCAGAGGCGGACTTGGCTTGAAAGATCAATGGATACCCATTCCCAACATCTGGCGTTTGCTGCTCGTTGTAGAGGATGGTATTTCTCTTCAAATCTTAATTTGTTAGACTTTTCACAAATAGAAAAAGAACTAGTCTATGATGAACAAAGCGTTATACAAACAGGGAAGATTTTGAGTAATTATTCCTGTATCTAAAGCTTGAAAGAGTGGAAGGCGCAGGAAAGCAGTGAACGTGGAAAACGGAGCAGAAAAGAGGTGGGAGACGAAGAGAGCGCAAAAGAGGACCAAGAGAGCAAGGCCTTTTATCATCTTCCCTCAGGCGCCATCATGCTGACTCTCTTTTGCTCTAAAACCCGATTCTGTTCCAGCTCTTAGTCCTCCAGGTAGGATTTCAGTGTAACTAGGCAGGCGTATTGTGTTCTTTCTGCTTGCATCTTTTGTCGGTGTTTTGACTGGACGGGCCCCATGGTCTTGTTATTAGTGTTGCTGACGTTGACTGGTCATTTTAGACGTGTTTCGTTGCAATTTCATGTGTTATTAGAAGCAGATCCGTTTTTGAACAAGCTGACGAAGTTGTATGAACGTAACAAGACTGTTGGGTCGGTTTGGGTCACCGTGAAACGTTCTAAGTTATATAAGTTATCTACCAGATTAAATTTGTGCATATGTAGTCTATTCTATCAATCAATACGTCCCGTTCAAACGAAACTCGGAGTCCTTCATCTGGGCTCTGCGGCATAGCTTGAAATGGAGACTGTCAAACGAGGAGATGCACGGATTGTAAGGGTTTATTTGGTATGTCGGGCTGCCACAGCAACACTGAAAAACTAGAAAAGCGCAAAACTATTGCAGAAACCCCAGCCATGGAGCCTGAATATCGGTGCTTGGTCCGGGCCAGTGACGGCAAGAAGACAATTAGGTGCTCAGTATGCTCTTCCTGCTCTGAAGCCTCTTTCTAGGCAATTGCATCTTTTTTTGCTGAGCCTGTCCACGCTATATCTCCATAGATTTTGAGTCATATATAGGCCACTTCTTTCTGATGTGGTCAGAGATGCAGGTAGGGAACTGGATGCTTAGCTAGTGGCATGCCAGTGATGGTATGCCATGATTGTTTCAACGCCTCTGATCTGGGAATTGGACTGTTCTACCAGCATTGACGGTGACATTTCTCCAACAAATTACAAAATTTACTCCTGATGTCTTTAGAGCTGCACTTCTTGTCCAATGTCTGGTGTAGCAATGGGCGTTACAGCCTCACCTTTATTTGTTGTGAAGGTTTTGATGGATTTGTGTAAGCTGTGTGCAGCTGTCTGCTAAGGATCACCGATGATTTCACACATCATATGCAACAGTGTTGAAGGCACATGTGGATACTTTGAAGAAGAGGGAAAAGAAAAACAAGAAGACTGCTTCAGCCACAGCTCATTTTACTGGCTGTGCACACATTTTTATCATAGCAGATTTTTCAGTTCCTGCAAGTGGGATTTCAATAAGAATGCCCAGCTTATTTGTGCAACTTTTAACTTTCTGATCCATCAAATAAGACATGGTAGTGTTAATCTGTGACTGATGTCAAATTGGAAATATATTTACTTGTGCGCAGCACACCCATGCTATTGAGTTCAAGATTTGGGGGATGATAAAGCTTGATGGGCCCAAGGAGGTGACCATGCTGCTTTCCATGTGCGCTAGTTGACCTTCTGAAATAGCAAATTGGCCATTGGGCTTGGTTATGTCTGCTAGACATCAAAAAGTAAATCAGCCATCAGCCTGTTTGGTTATGTCTGCTAGACCTGAACCCAGTATACATATTCCACACAGCGTCACTAGCATTCTCAGCCATTTTTGAACTAACTAGAGGGACAACACAATAAGGAATGAAACTAAGATATGGGAAGACACAAAAGGTTTGCACAGTCTACATAAACAGGTTCCTTGCAGATCCAGTATGCTTGCAACTAATCATATTTTTGTATGAAAGATGAAATGGGCAAGGTGCAATAGTTGCAGCAGATATGATGTGACATATACAACTGTTGCCAGAGAGACTCTGGCAAGGGATGAAAATTCTTCACCTTGAACCAGCTATTCTTTGCAGAGGTTCAGATCCTCCAAATTATTTCTGAGCCCTGAATGATCCATATGCCAGTGCCCTCCAACTCACCTCCCTCTGTCCAATACTGCAACTCAATTTCTGAACATAACAGGGCTGAATAAAGTGGAGTAGGGTGTAGTGCAGTGTTGGCTGAAACCATTGCATGAATAAAGATTCGAAGGTAAGGGGCATGCTCAAATATCCAAATTTCCACAATATTAGAGAGGCAACACTTTCAGCACCACACAGGTTGCAGACATATTCATTTGTACTTCATGGAATTTCAACTTCTCAAGGAAGGCACATTCAGCCAAAGCTCACACCTGCTAACCTTTGCAATTTACCTCCTCATCCATGCAACAGAACAGCAGTAGGTCATGGTCTTGTGCCAAGACTTTTAACGTGTATTTTTCCACCAACCTGCACACAAGCATTGACCCCCAAGTTCCAATTCTCAATCTGAACCCTCACCCTACCCACCTGCCCCACAAACCCCAAAAATCTTTGAACACTTATTCTATAGAGGATGTAGGCTATGTACACTCAGTTTTTCAAAACATTGTTGAAAGACTTTGTTGATGACTAACTACACCTCTTATGGGTTTTGGTAGATAAAATTCTTAAAATTTATATACCTTTTGCAGTTCCTCCTCATCATAACCTTCATATGAGAGTGTTTGGCAATTGGTTCAAAGGGTACTCAAAAGAGTGCCAATAAGTTATCCATGTGATAAACTATAAGGGGCAAGGACCCAACAGCTATTAAATAAAATATTAAATGGACCAGAAAAATAAATAACTTACATTTGGCAACCATGTTGGGGAATGTTGCTTGCACTACTTCGGACATTGTTCATGTGGGTTGGGTGGAAGTCTATGAATACGATTTAGGATTCTGTATCATCCACACTTTGGTGCAAACTAGTCATAAGGAAAACGATTATAATAGTAAGTATATCATGGGACCTTATTGGATTGAAAAAGAAAATCCAATGACAATGGAAGGAATGATGAAGGTCATTAAATATCCTAACCTTTTCACTTAGGTGGAAAGAAATGCTGCTAAACACCTTGTAACAAAAGAAAATTGTTGATAGCTAATAATGCATTGAGGAATGAATTGGAACCTGTAATCACCAGTGTGGAGATTGAAATTGTGTCAAATGAACTTCTAGGTTCGATTAAGACTAAGGTTGCAATTATTAAAGATGATCAGGAGGATCAATTTTATCCTACTTTGGTGGAAGTGATTCCAGTAGAATAGGCTGAAGCGCTGATAAGAAATTTTGGTTGGGCTTGGCAACATTATTATTGTAGTCCTAAAGAATATGTCGGACTGGAGTGTTGGTTTTTCTTGCAAAATCGTATTAAAAAATTACTTGTCCCATTCGAAGAGAAAATATTAAAGCATGTTCGTAATGGAACAAAAGTTTGGGCATTAGAATAGGGAGTAGTAAGCATATGCACTTTTGAGTTAACCAAATACAGAAGATGGTTGTAGCCAATGTTAGCGTGTCTATTGACTCTTACCACAATAAAAAAAATGTCAATAACTTTTTGTCTACTAATTAACCTTGAGGAAGAACTAGAATCCCAAATTTCCATTATTGCTCTCTCAAGAAATGGATGCCATATGACATACTTACATTATGGGATGGAAAATGGGATGCACCGGTTTGATGTGATTCCCCAAGAGAAATGCATTAGCTTGAACTAATGACAGAAGAAGAGGGATTAAGTTCACTAACTTTAATATGAGCTATGACTGAACATCAGATAGAACAAAAAAGGGTGGAATTGGATGAGATTGATCTAGGCTTTTGTTTATTATGTATACGTGTAGAAGTGAGTGTTTGTGGTTTTACACAACAATTGGGTGAATACAAAGAAAAATAAATTGGAGTTGTATTGAAAGATATGAATGTATTATGTGTTAAAAATGTAATTGCACATCCATGTGAAAACACACTATGGGGGTGCCACTGTAGGTAAGAAAATGTACTTTTTTGGGGGTACATTTTGTATTATTTGGGGGCATTTTTTCTTTGATTTTATCTAGCATTTTGATAAACATATAAAATGAATTTTTGATACAAAGGCCTCCAACATAATTCTTTTAAATGAAAGTAATTTTTCAAATTTTTTTTTTTTCCAACACATTTATGCTTGTTTGAATGAAAAACTTGTTCAAATGTTTTTTGTGAAATCACATGAGTCAAAATTTTCAATTATAATTAGAATGATACAATTAATTCATATTCAATATATAACTAAATATTTCATCAATTTTTATAGTTATTTGAATCTAAAAGTATATTTGCACTTTGTAATGTATTGTGGCAACTTTTTTTTTTTTTTCATAACATATTTTTTAATCATTTAATATTAATAAAAAATTTAGTTTCCTTTGACAATTGCATTATTTGAAAATTGAGTAAAAACACAATCAAAAGAGCCACCCAAGTGATTGGGCACTTTTTAAAACTACATTTTTGTGTGTTTAAAAAATCATAAGTGAAGCATAATAGTTTGAATTGTCATAATTTTATTGGGATTATTTCCCATTGATTAAAAATTTTACATGTTCAAAGTTTGACACAAATAAAAAAGGTTTTTGCATGTTCAAAGCATTCAAACCTCAAAAGTGGACAATCTTTGTTTTTTTCAAATGTCTTCTTTTCTACCAAATGTGCACCATTTCTTTTGAAAATTGGAGAGGATTTTAACATTGATGATTAGAAAGACAAAAGGACTTGAATTGATGAAAAATATCTTTATAACCAATTTGAGCACATTTGGTTCAAAAGCCCTTTTGACTTTGAAAATTATGGATTTTAAAAATGTGCCTTTAACAACAGTTGTTCATGTTTATGTGATAAAAGGCATGAATGCATAATATACGTGATATAAAATCAATTTGTAGTTAAAATTCATTTATATATAAAATGTAGTGTTAAAAGGGGTACTCAAAATATAAAATTATAAATTATAAATCAACACAAAAACGATGCATGTCATGTGTAGTCCTTGGAAAAGGACTTTTACCTGACCCTTTTAATTGTGTTTTCACCCAATTGAACTACCTTATTTTTAATATAATTTATGAAAAACTCTTTTAATATTGGCTTGGTGGAAGTTGAAAGTTGCATAGTTTCTAAAAACAATATTTGTGACGACATTTTTTAGCCATTGTAATGTGTTTTCACCCATCCCAACTTATTTATTTAGCAAGAACAAGAGACTGCAAAAGCCATCATGTTGAATATTCAATATGATGACCATTTGCATTGAGTGTAGACTTGAGGAGAAATGAATAATGACTTGAATTTCTAGAAAAGATAAATGGCTAAAGGGAATTATCACAAGAAAGAAAGCAAAAGGATTATTGAGAGTAAATGATCATTACAAGTGGATGTTCATCAATTATCTATATACCCTAAAAATTATACCAAAAAAACCAAATTGGTATGAGTTTGTTAATAGGTTCAAAGCACAACTTAAGTAGTGAGAACATTCAAAAGTTAACTTTGAACAAATTACATGGTGACACCAAGGTGTGCAATGTTAAACACAAAACATTGATTATTAGTTCAACAAAACTAACCAAGTATTGACATTGGTTACCTATGTTTGTGTGTTTGTTGATTTTGATACCACTTGGACATGTGATTACCATTCATAATTGAGTAATCATTGTGTAAGATGGTGAGGAATTCATACAACCAAATATCAATGCTTTGATTAAAAATGAATACCTTGTGAGATGTTATGGATGCAACTATATCTTTATGGCAATTATGTGATGAAGCGTTGAGGCAACCAAGAATATCAACCTTTTTAGGATCTTGTTAAAGAGCCCTTATCTTTTATCTTTCTACCAGTAAAATATCAAAACAAAAAAGAATGTGGGGTGGAAGACTACTTGACTCAATGTTCATGTTAGACAAGAACAAAGGAAAGGCAAAAAAAATTAAATTACAAGATGTGAGAAGAGCTTAAAGAAAAACAATTAGAAAACTTTTATATAAGACAAAGAATCCAAACCTTTGGGAATGTTGGAAAAAGGTGAACTTTTTTGGCTTAATAGCTGGATATGAATGATAAATATTAGTGGTAGAGGGATTAAATGTAACAGTTGCACATGCCACTATAAATACCATTGAAAGACAAGATAGATCACCTAATGATGAAAAAACGAGTTTAGTAGGAGGTGAAGCAACAAATCCTTTTTCACCCTTCAGAGATCATTAAAATGAGTCCTTCACCTAATTATGGATGGTCATTTAATTGGGATACTTGGTTAAATAGCAATAAATTAAACACCATAAGATTGGGTTTGCTTGAATTGGAAGCATCTATTGAAAACAATTAGGAAAAAGGTGTTGCATTAGTGGGATCTCTTGAAATTAATAACCCATTATGAACATTGGCATTGAAAATAGTAACTTTTGCAACATTTTTACCATCTGCACAACTAATACCACAACAATTTGGATTTACAACAACTTAGGGGGTATTCCAAGCTCCACCAATAATGACCACATTAGCCCATAATGTTTTAGGGGTACCTTTACTTAAATATCATGATGAAGATGATCTTGTGACACACATATGACGACTAACACAAGTATGTATAACTAATGGTGAGAATACACATGTTCATAAGTTGTAGCATTTTCCTAATACCTTGAGGAGATGAGATGTAAATTGATTTATAAGATATGAGACAACAAATCTTGTGGCAAGATGGGGTACTACACAACAAGCTTTTGTAGAATGATTTAGCATGGTAAGGAATGAAGGCCAAGTGATCATATCCTTATGAAACATCAAGTAAAAGAAACATGAATTATTAGAAGACTATTATGATAGGTTTTTATGGTTGTGTGTGGTGTTGCCTCAACCACTAGATGATGTATATTTATGAGAGACATTTAGAAAAGGTTTGCATTTAAAATTGAAAATGGCAATCTTGGGTATGTTGAGAGCAACCATTATTGAAGTAGTTAATTTAGTGAAGATAATGGAGTAGGAACTTCCTTCAGCTAGAAGATTTTTAAATAAGAATAAAAAAGAGTCAAATAGTAAAGAGTCTATAAAAGAATTAAATGACAATGACCATAGAAGGTTAAGATGAAAGGAAGAAAGGATCCCTACAAATACTTATCAATGAAGGATATATTGTTAGAATTGCTACAATGAAGGGCACTATATTAAACAGTGCAAGTTATTACAAAAGTTTTATTGAATTTGCAAAAGTGTTGATCATGACACAGATCAATGCACTAAAAGAGTTGAGAAGGATGTTGCCCACGATAGGAAGTGCATGTGAATGCAATGTAGGTTGAAATGAAAAAAAAAGTGCAACTTCGACAATGAGGTTATTAAAGACCCAACAACCAAGAATGGTGTGTTAGTTTCGGCAATACCATTAGAGATCAAGAGGCCATAGGTGGCAGAATGATGGAGGACATGGTTGGAGAAACCATGGGGGTCAAAGGTGGTAGAATAATAATGGATGTGGCAATGGTTATAATCAACAAGGCCATAATTGAAATGTAAAATTCCAAATAAATAACAACCGAAAATGTTTTTGCTATTGGAAGGAAGGACACCTAAGGAATTAGGATTGTCCTATTTGGAAACATATATGCAAAAAGGAAATTGTGAGTGTGAAGCCTAGGGTGGGGGTAAATGTTGTGATGGTTGACTAGCAATAGCCATTAGTGTATCTTTATGTAACAATTAGAAGTAGAAGAGCTTGGTGGCTTCAAGAAATTCCAAAAGAAAAGGATGTTAACCCAACTTGAGGACAAAGACTTAAGTGGGATAGAGAGAAAGCTGTACATTGAGATGTATTAGAAGATCTACAAAAAATTTAGGAACTTGAACACATCCTAGTAAAATTGCTAAGTGATGGTGCAACAACAACTAGTAGCATTAATCAATAAAGGAGCACAACAAAAAAAGGAAGTAAAATTGGACCCAAATTATTGGATTATAAAACTATATTGAAAACCATTCCAAACTAACTAACAGGGAAATCTGTACAAGAACAATCAAGTTGGTTGGAAAAGACGAACAAGCCGAATATTCACAAGACAAGCCTATTAATGACAACATGTAGATCATTAAACATATCAAAAACTTGGAGCTAGAATTAATCGAGGTTATTATGGATTTGAAGATTAAGGTGAAATTGGGAAAATTGTTATTTGTCCACCATTGAGGAAGATCTTAGGGGATATTTTGGCCAAAATTAAGGAAGGAGGAATTGTCGATGCATGTACTGCCACTAAAGCCAAAGTAAAGATTTTGATGAAATAATGTTAGTTGTTCAAGTAAAAATTGGAAAATTAGGAGTGAAAGATGTACTATTAGATAGGGAATTTGGAATTGATCTACATCAGTTTAGAAAGATTACAAAAGAAACCGGGCTTGAGTTGTAGCTCCTTTAACATGTGGTCCATATGGTTGACCAATGTGAGCTGTAGCCTACTAGACCAATTCAAAACTTGAAGGTGGATTTAGCAAGATGTTCGTACAAGATTTTTGTGACTATACTAAACATGGAGGGTGGACAAAAGTGTATTCCATGTTATTAGGAAGACCATGATTTAAACAAGCCAAAGCTCACCATGATTGGGAAAATAGTACCTTTATTATTAGATTGGAGGATAAGGTATGGTTGTAACACTCAATACCATTAAATGGATTAATCTAGATCCATCACAACAACCCAAACATCTAGATAAAAAATATGATTGGGAGGAGGGATTTTTTGATGGAGATAAAAAAAATTATATGAAGTACTCGTAAAATTATGGTCAATAAAGGAAGTAATCCTACACAAACTTTCAATTTTACTAGATGTCTTTTTTAATATGTTACAACTTGATGAAAATATGAACTTTTCGGAGCATTTTTACCAACATGAACTAGTCCAGAAGCATTGATTTTTGATGAGGTAGTGGATATTACCATTAAAAACAAACTAATAGTTAAATGTGCTTTGATGGAAGAGGAACAATTAACTAAACTCAATTTGGGCAATAAGGAAAATTCGAAGATTGTACTCATTAATGTCACTTTACCATCCAAATTTGTTAAGGCAATTGAGATATTGTTACAAAATTATATGGATGTTTTTGCTTGGAACTACAAGGAGTTAAAAAGAATTCCAAGGCAAATTTGTGAACATATGATTGAATTGATGGCTATTGTTAGACCAATTAAACAAAAACAATACAAAATGCATCTTAACTATGCTCTCAAAGCAAGGGAAGATTTGGATAAATTATTGGACATAAGATTCATCTATCCAATAGAAAGTACACAATGGATTTCACCATTGGTCATTGTGCCGAAAAAAAAATGGCAAGCAGAAAATATGTGTGGATATTGGAAGTTGAATGTTTAAACCAAAAAAGATCCATTTTCGTTGCTATTTCTTGATTCAATATTGGATATTATGGCTAGCCATGATATGTATTCATTCATGGATGGGTGTAATGGTTATAACCAAGTAAAAATGATAGAAGAAAATAAGGAAAAGATTGATTTTATATCAAAATGGGGAACATATGTTTAATGTAATGCCTTTGGGCTTATGTAATGCTTTAGCAACTTTTCAAAAGGTAGTCACCAAGATCTTCAGCAAGTACCTAAATGAATTCATGCAAGTTTTCTTTGACAATTATTTGGTGAAAAAGAAGATCATTTGACACAATTACAAAAATGTTTACATGAATGTTGTATCAATGGCATAATGCTCAATCTAGAAAAGTGTGCATTTTGTGTTAATTATGAGGTGCTATTGGAACACGTAGTATGCCACAAAGCACTACTTGTAGATCCAAGAAAGATCATTGCCATTACCAACATGCCCACACCAAGTAAATTTGTAATAGATTTTAAGTGGTTTTTAAGAGCCACTGGATTTTACAAAGATATTTCAAAGATTTTGCCACCAAAGCAACCTGCCAATGTGTAAACTACTCAAGAAGGATGAAATATTTAATTGGATGGAACTTGGAAGCATGCATTAAGGCCTTGGAATGGATGAAATCATCCATGGCATGTTTACCTGTTTTAGTTTGGAAATTCCACCCTGGAGTCATGTTGGGACAACGTCTAAACAACATTATTGGCCACCTAATATATTATGCTAGTTGATTAATGACTAGTGTGGAAAATAATTACACTAGAATTGAGAAGGAGGCTTTAACTATGATCTATGTAATCAAAAAAATTTCACATTAATTACTTGGAAATAGTTTTATCTTCTATGTTGATCATCGAACATTACTATATCGAATGTGAATGGTCGGTTATCATCATTTCAATTTGTTTCTCATCAAAAAAAATTTAATTAAAAGAGTCCTTAACCTAGTGCTTTATAGAATTGACTTCTTGATCTTAAAGTTCAAAAGTTATTTTACAAAAACCAAAATTCAAAATTTTAAATGAAATGATTAATTGTTTTTTGAACACTCATATAAATCATTTAGCACAAAATTCCTTGATGAACATGACATTAAAGTGGCATTACATAAATGTGTGTGACAAAATTGATAGTTTTTTGGTTGTCCGACATGGTTTTTGGCTCATTTGACTGTTATTGCACCCAAATACACTTTAAAAAGCCAAAAACCATGTTGGATAATGATGCAAATTATATATATTTTCTGAAATTTAAAAGTTATGTTAATTATTGCAAGTTGTGTAAAATGATTAACAAGCTTGTGTTGAACAATTCAAATTAAAAATTCATTGAATTTAATTTTGGGTTTTGGTTTTAGTACATGACTCTTGAACTTGAACAATTGTTGTGTTAGAAGTAATTAAGTTTGCAAAGGATTATTTTAATTAAAAAATTTGATGATTAAAAAAAAAGATGATAATAACCTACTACTTACATTAAAAAATCATTCACAATTTAAAAGTTATGGAATTTGAAAATTTTTAAAATTCAAAATATTTCAAAATTTCAAAATCTCAAGAGTTTTCTACCACATGTGAATTATGGATGCAGTGTACATGAGATATAAAACAAGTTGTAACCTATGATATAAGAAACTAAAATTTAAAATATTTAACATATTTTGATATGATTTGAAATTATGATAAATTCCAAAACCAAACAAAAAATCTAGCAAAATTTGCACATTTCAAGAAATTCACATTTATTTAACAATAAATACATGCACAATATATTGGGGCAAATATATGGATTTTTAATAACTAGTTGCAAAATATTTCATTGAAAAATTCCTTCATATGGAAAAGTGAAAAATTAAAAAATGAACTCACAATCCTTTTATAAAGTAATCTCATTGGTTCCTTTGAATGCATTTGCACCCAAGTTGAAATTGATGTGTCATGGTTGGGTTTTTGTTATGTAGTGATTTATAATATATGAGATTTTAGAATAAAAAATTCAATTATCTCAAAGCCATTTGAGTTGAAAAAATTAGGAACTAATATAATGAAAGATTTAATAGACATAGGTGTAGAATTAGTGTGTGTTTTTACTCAATTGTTTTTGCATTGGAATAATTTATTGCAAAACAATTTAGACAAATATAATTTAAAAAAATATTGAAATGGTTAAAATTGGGGAATTGTTGAGGCTGTGTCATATAGCCCCTTGGGAATTTGTGACCATTTCATTTGAAATGAAAAAGAATTCTTAAGGGAACATTTTAGGTTTGGTTGGGTATTTGAGAACTTTCTTATGACTCCAAGAAATAAACAAGATCACAATACTTGAAATTGTTTTGTTGATCAATTTAAAACATTTCCTTTAAGCATTCAAAAAATCATTTTGAAAAAGTTTGGCAATCCAACAATGTGAACTTTGAAGGATTATACTTTAAATATTTATTTGTCACAAGTAACAAATGTTAAAAAATGGCTTCCAATACTAGTTTGTTTGTTAACCCTCATTATAATGGATCAAATCATAGTTGATTATCATTTCATATCCATAAGTGACAAGATAGAATGTGAAAAAATGTACATCAATGGACTTGTTCAAAGATGGATGGTAAAAGATCTATTTTTTGTTGAAACTAACTACAATGATGAAATCTTGCAAAAGAGCCTATATGTTATTTAGGATTATAACTTATGCAAGGGGTATATGAACTACATATGTGGACTCGTGCATTATTTCAACCACCAATATGTAAAAGCCTTATAAACCCTCTACCACATAACAAACATGTTGTATTCTTGGAATGCTATGATACATATTAAAACATCTGGTCATATTTATAGATATTTGGGGTATGTTTGGATTTTCTTGATGGCCAAACAATTGTAGTTTGCCAATGAGTAACTAGTTGTGGGTATAAACTACAAACCAATGTTGGGTGGGTATATATATTCAAATTATTTATCCTTAGGTAAAGCTATATTAACATTAAAAAATTCCATCAAGTTAGGGTCTAGTTATATAAAAATTAATATTTTTGGTAGATGGGTAGGATCTGGGTACCCCCATATTATACACCCTTTTTTGGAGTAAAAATGGGTGTGTATTTTAATTAATTAATTAATTAAAAAGATGGAGGGAAATGTTCACAATTTGAAATTAATTTTTTTTTTTCAAAGGTCAAATACAATGTCAAATGCAAGAATCAAAGTGTTTGATTCATCTTTGATTAGGATAAACATGCTTGCGGGTGAATATTAAATTATCAAAAGACAACAATGTCATGAATGATGCCTAGTTGGTGACTAAAGATAATTTATAACTCATATTGATGTTTTAATAGGATTTCAAATCATTTAATTTCACAACGCAATGTGGAAGTTATGACCCCCCAAAATAGAAGGGGTCTTCCATTTGAAATATATCATTACCACATACTTAACATTCTTAGCATGTGCATTTTTACCACAGGTTTACAAACTTCAATTTGATCCCATATGGTTTGCCTAGAGTTTTTACCTTTTTACCTATATGTATAGTTGGGCCAAAGCTTCAATTGTTTTTGGTTTTTTCTTGTGATGAGCCAATCTAATTGGTTAATTGCCAAAAAAAAGAAAAAAAAAACTTGGGAGGCACCCTATTTAATTAATGGAACTAACAAAATTTATTGTTTAAGACATATTTACCCTAATTGTTTTTGCACAAACTCCAAAACATATCTAATTATGTGAGTATGGATATATTTTATCCATGGTTAAGAATAAAATATTATTTAAAAATCTAATATACCTTTGTATATGTGCTCTGTTATAATATATTGATTTGAAAAGATAAATTAGGATAGATAATATACCTATCCGTACTCAGCAGATATATCTGGGTAAAAGATATACTTGCACAACAGTACTACAAACTCAAAGGATAGATTTTCAATATTTGTCCCTAGTGTTTTTATTTCAAAATTTTGCTTCTGAACAAGTTGCAATTTCTTTTGTTGAAAGAACACATTTTATACCATGCAAATACACCTTTTCCTGAGCTATTATCAAATTTATTTATTAAATAACAATAAAAATCACTGTATATAGCACATGAGTCAGCATACCATGTTTCCAATAACATGACTCAACATTTGCATATACATATATATTGTGTTATACACAATGGTAGGCACCAATATTGATGGGATATTGATTTTTGACCCATTTAATTTGTTGGGTATTCAAAACCAACTTGCTTAAAATGAATTTTGATAACCTCTTGTTGATGACCTACCTTCATAGTATTAACTTTGCAAATACTCATCAAGACTTTGTTGGCTTAGTATGACTTTGGAAAAAACTAATACTTAGATTTATACTTGGGTGTGAAGACTTGCAAGTGAGGTAGGTAGGTTATTTCCAAACTTGAAACTTCTTTTGTCACCCTAAATTAGAGCCCACCCCAAAAGAAAATCCCTAAACCCTAAAGCTAAACTTTACATCATACTAAGTAGTTTTTAGAGGTTGTGGAAAGATCAACCTTTTTACATAATAAGTGGTGTTAGCATTAAACATGCACAATGAATTAAATGTGGCACCAGGTTTGACAAAATTATAATATAATATAGTATCCTACTTAGTAGGAAAAAAATTCTTTTTACTATACCCGCACAATGAAAAATGGTTTAAATATATTTTTTAATATTATTTTCAAAAAAAAATACAAATGTAGTGGTTAGAATCCCCTTTACAACCCAAAGGTCTTGGGTTCGAACCTTTTCTTGAATTATTTTTTCATTCACGAATGAAATGGATGAAAAAATATTCCCGAAATAAAAAGGGGTTTAAATTGCTCTGGGGGAACAACCATGTTCCCAAAGGAAGCAAGGTTTAAGTTACCTCAAGGAGCAACCATGTTCTTTGGGGAAAAATGGTTTAAATTGCTCCTCAGGGTAATTCAAACTCCTGCTTAGGGACATGATTGTCCCATGGGCAAAAGCTAACTTCCCCTAGGGAAAGGCCCAAGTTCCTTGGGGGAACATATATTCTTAAATTTTTAACAATCATAGTCATCTCATATTTGTTTTTATATAGGCTTGTGACCTATCATTGGAAAAGTTTTAAGGAGAGCTACAATTTTGTAGTTGAAAGCATTTTAATCAAAACTTAGATGTAAAAGTTATGATCATACAAAGTTTTGAACATTTTTGCTCCCTAGAAACACAATTTAGGTTGCTACATGGGAACATGGTTTAGGTTCTTCCTTAGGGGAATTGCTTCCCCAAACACATGGTTATGCTTAGGGAGCAACTTGAACCATGTTCCTGCGGGGAGCAAATGTGTCCAAAACTTTGTGTGATCATAACTTTTGCATTTAAGTTCTGATTAAAATGCTTTCAATTATAAAGTTGTAGCTCTCTTCAGGACCTTTCCAATGATATGTTGCAACCTTAACTTTGGGCTCACGACCAAAGCAAGGGCTTGGAAAGGTGTGGGCCAAGAGTGAAGCTCGGGAGTCACATTTCATGCTCTTAAGAGTGTAGGAAAGTGTGAGGGAATGAACCCCCACACTCCCACGTGAGCTCCCACTTTGGGAGTTGGAGTCCCGATGGACTCCCAAATTTTTAGAGGGCAATTGCAAGAGTCAAAATTCATTGGATTGAAGAATTCCTTATACCATTGAAAAACTCTTGGAATGTAGATTTTTATAATGTGCTTGCATGACCCATTTTCCTACTTAAAACATAAGTTATGGTCAAAAGAAGGGCTAGTAGTCAAATTGCCAATTTGAATCCCGAACATTAAAAATCAAGAATCGCCTTAATATACTTATGTGTAGGTGGCTTACCACATACCATTGAAAAGCTCTCGACAAGGGCTACAACTTTGCTTTAGATTGCACCTAAATCGGAGGTTTGCACAAGAAATTATGGGTTTTCAAAGTTGCGGGAGTCCCAATTTTGGGAAATTTTGGGATTCCCAACTTGGGAGTCTTGGGACAAAATGACATTTGGGTGTAGGCCCCGTGGTTAGGCACAAATAATACTATAAGGGGGAAGGTGGTGGCTTCCTCCAAGTTCGGGTCGTGGTGAATCTTGTGAGTCTATATTTGCCCATGCACCAAAAGTGCCCTAATTATGCATTAACCAACTTGTTGTTTGGTTTGTGTAGGTCCGTGTGAATAGTTGACCCACTTGTCACTTGTCTTAGTCCCCATCTGGGAGCTCCAGCACACCCCTCTACCCTCGAAGTACTATGAGCCAAGGAGTGTACCCCAATTCCTTATCCTTTTGTTGTTTTTATCTTGGATTTGCAATTGAGTCTATCAAGGAACTTGGGGGTGCGTCATGATAGGTCACAACCTTATACAAAAACAAATATGAGATGACTAGGATTGCTAGAAATTTCAAAACATATGTTCCTCAAGGGAAGTTGGTTTTTCCTTGGGGAACAATCATGTTCTTAGGGAGAAGGAGTTTAAGTTGCTTTGGGGAGCAATGAATTTCCCCTAGGGAAAGTCCCAAGTTCCCTAGGGAAACATATGTTTTGAAATTTTTAGCAATTCCAATCATCTCATATTTATTTTTATATAAGCCTGTGACTTGTCATTGGAAAGGTTTTGAGGAAAGCTAAATCATGTTCCCTTGGGGAGCAACCATGTTCCTTTTGGGAGCAAATATGTTTGAAATTTTGTATGATCATAAATTTTGCATTTGAGTGTTGATTAAAATGCTTTCAATTACAAAGTTGTATATCTCTTTAAAACCTTTCCAATGATAGGTCACAAATCTATATAAAAACAAATATGAAATGATTATGATTGTTAAAAATTTCGGAACATATGTTGCTTTGAGGAACTTGGGCCTTTCCTTTGGGGAAGTTAGTTTTTCCCTAGGGAACAATCATGTCCCCAGAGAGAAGGAGTTTAAGTTACTTCGGGGAGCAACTTAAACCTTTTTTTTCCCTTGGGAATAATCATGTCCCTTGAGGAGGAACTTTAGTTGCCCTAGGGAACTAATGTGTTTGAAATCTTGTTTAATCTTAACTTTTGCTTATGAGTTTTGATTAAAATGTTTTCAACTACAAAGTTGTAATTCTTTTATAGACCTTTCCAATGATAGGTTGCAAGATTATGTAAAAACAAAAATGAGATGACTGCAATTGCAAAAATATTTAAAACATATATTTCCCCAAGGAATTTAGACATTTTCCTAGGGAAAGTACATTGTTCCTCCAAGGAAGGTGCCTTTTACCCTGAGGAACTTGAACCCTTCCCCAAGGAAAATTCATTGCTCCTCGAGGAAGTTGTGCTTTTCACTAGGGAACTTTTCTTACTCCATGGGAACTTGTTTCGGATTGGCACTTAATCTTCTTTTGCTCAAGGAAGTTACTTTTTAAGGGCAATTAATTAAAAAAAATGTTAAATGTTATATAAATTTTTTCATCCATTTTGTTTGTCAAAAAAAATAATCGAGAAAAGGATTGAACCTTAGACCTTTCAATTGAAAGGAGGATTCTAACCAATACATCATATGTTTTTTTCTTTGAAACTATTTGTAAGAAAGATACTTATAACATTGTTCATTATGCGAGTATAGTAAAACAAATTCAAATTTTTTTTGTATTGTTGGGCATTGTACTACAAATGCATTGAACCTGGTGCCACATTTAACTTGTTGCGCTTGTTTAATGCTTGCTGGTGAATCTCAGGTGGTTATATTAAAAATTACCCCTTATGCATAGTAGGTGGATATTGCAAATACTACCTGGAGAAACTGGTATTGTTTAGAGACCCAAATTGATACCAGGCAGGTTCATTTCTAATTTATCAAAAGCTGGGTATTTAAAATGTGGTAATTAAAAAAACTGAAATTGAAGAAACTGCTCCACCACATATCAAAAAACTAAGGACCTGCCAACAGTGGCTAAGCACATACATTGAAATTTGCCAATGGGCGTAAACAAATGCAGTTTGCATAAACACTTGAAGCTAACAATCAATTGTGTTCATGTACAGGTACAGTATAATGGAGCAGAATACCACACACACTGCATAATACTTTAACGTGAGATTTTGTGAGAGTCATATAGTTCACAAAACCTATTTCATTTAATCCCCAAATTTTGAGTTCACATATTTTAAACTCTGGTCATAAAGTGCAAACCCACCCCTAAAATTACATATGCCCATAGTTGTTAATGCAGTCAGTACAAGAGTACTCCTGCAATTCTTTTTCCCCCAGTCTGCCCTTTGCCCCCTTGTTTTTCATCTTGGCATTTCTTGGCTTGTTTTGGACATGTTTGGGGTGCTAGGTGCTATGGGTGTGTAACATGCTACAAGACCTTTGACACATGCTACCTGACTTGTTATGGGCCCCTTTGTACTCATAACATGGGAGGTTATGGGTGTAAAACATGACAAGGTGGAAAAGAAACAAGGCAAAGGGCAGACCAAGGGAAAAATTTACAACAGTGCTCTTTTACTGACTGTATTAACTACTATGGGCATATATGTAATGTTAGGGCAACTCCACATATTTTAAAATCAAGCCAATAAAGTGCAATGTACATACTAATTCAAACTTTAGTGATTAACCACATCCATGATTCAACAATGAACCTATGTTTGGTCATTGGTACAATATCAAACTTTGAAGATGACTTTGGATGACAGTTTGGGGCTGCACCATATAAGTTTGAACTATTGCTAAAGTACTCCACGAAATTTCCTCTCGTATTTGAAGGGCTCATTATCCATGAATATCCCTCCTATAGAAGGAGAGATCTTATTCCTATAAGTAGGCATAAGAACCTACACCCCCATGCCTTGTGATCTACATATGTTTCTGTTCATGATGATGTTCACCTCCTGCTCAACTATATGTTTACCAGGGGTGGGGGACACTCTCAAATTGTGGAAATGTGGGGTCAGATGCTTGTCCTAGGCCCCTTATTTTGGTAATGCCCAGGCCACATTTGGTCATTACCCTACACAAAAGAAATGCAATAATTATGTGATGTAAATACATAATGATTTGCTATTTGTGGATTGCAACAGCAGGCCCTGTGCACATTTGTATACATTATTAAAACAGCTTTGACCTCCTACAAGTGAGGGTCGTTACTGGTTACTACTTAGAGGTTCAAAGGTGGTGGAGTATAGGTAAATTTATTTAATATGTGTACACTGTATAGGTGAACAGACTTTCATGAGCCACACCGCATCTCCTTGAAGGCCTTAGAGGGTGGCGGAAGTTACCAAGAATGATAAAAGTGATTGAGGTAACTATTTTTCAGGTAACATCTGAGGTAAGAAAGCATAGTTTCACTGTTGCCGAGAGTCAAAGGACACACCTTTCAAGTAACATCTCTCATCTGAGCTAATGAAGCATATATATATATATAGCTCCCACTATGTTTGCTGCAGGTGCTATCAAAAGACTGGATAACATGGGGCCTCGTAACAAACAACCAAGGTACACACTTGGATAAATTATGAGGGGTACTGTGATCACCAGTAACAGTAAAGTTTGTTGGATCATGATTCATTCATCTTCTTCTAAGTAACAATTTCCCAGGCACTTACACTTCAGAATCCCGATATACAGAGTAAAATGGAAATTTTGTCTGCTGGGATGCAGCGTGTTTGGTGTCATCATCAGATGACAATATGATGTATACATCAGGTGTACTCGTACTGCAGGGGACATAAAATGAACAAGAAAAGCTCAACATCCCAAGTGCAGCAGCCCGATGATGATATGGAAAATATGAGCGGGATGGAAAGATTTACGTCTTCTAGGGTCTGAAGGGGTTAAGAAATCCATGAAAACTCGAAAATCACGAAGATGCAGCAGCTTATATCCTGAGCTACAAAATTTTGCAACCGTGCCAGAAATCTAAACTTCGGCATACGTAGAGCCCAGTTATAATTCAGTAGCTTTTTTCTGAAATGTTTGGGAACTCATCACGCATTGGGCTGCAAACGGCAATTTTTTTTTTTGTCTTCGCCCAGAAAGTAACACTGCTATGGAAACTCTATATTCACCACGGAGATTTGCAAATGTCGAAAGAATGAAGAGTTGCTTGCAACCAGAATGTTAATATACTTGGAGTTAGGGACATATTTTCACATCGGCACCTGTCCGATTAAGGAAGACAACTGAAACTGCCACCGGGGCAGAACCCTAGAACTTCAAAATTGGCCGTTTCATCTTCCGGACAGTACTTATAAAAGTAATTTGACGTCCAATAAACAAAGCGCACAAATGTTTTAAAGTCTTCACCACGAATATTCTGCATGCTGCTGCATGCCTGTAAACCCCCTTGTGAACACTCTGCGCTTGAAACAACAATGGTATTTCTCCTAAACTTATTCTGAACTCATTACAGCAGAGAGTGTGACTCCGTATGATCCTAAAAAAGAGCAATTGTCAAAAGAAAAATCATAGCTGCGAGGATGTACCTTCACCTAATCACTGCCTCCAGGGTCAAGCTAACCTGACACTCTCGGTGGACATCTTCTCTCTGTCTTCTCATGTCACAAACAAGCACCAGTTAATTTGATCACATACCAAGGCTTAGAAGAGAGGGTTTCCGGAACAATACTTGATCGGGTATGGTAAATGATCAGAGCAGACAGGACTCCAGTGCACCAGCGCATCCATTTCCATTGAAAATATGGATTATCATTAGACAACTGGTGTCTTGCGGTTGGATCTTCATGCCTGGCGAAATACATCATGCGTTCATAATCCTTTTGCATCCTTAACACAGACTTCCTGCGACAGCTTAGAGTTCATTAATAACACCGCATGAGCATTTGGGAAACAGGACAAATTGGAAATCAATTGCAGGTAAGTAATTGAGAGCTCATAAGAATATTGTCGCAAGTGTTGCATGGTGCACTAGGTTCGCTATTGTTGAGCTTGAGCCTGTGGATATCGCCTGCCTGCAAAATATCGTAATCGTCGAGTATGATGGATCCTTTCCACATCAATAGATCTCAGGCTAAGGTTTTCTCTCAAGGACGCTAATTGTGTTTGAACAGACAGATGTGGAGAAAGAAGGCAAGCTTTCCGTTAACATAGAATATTCTTAATTCAAGGTCGGTCCAAAATACTTGCGTGTCCTATCGCTAAACTTTGAGCTACAAGAATTGAAGTGACGGATCATGCCAAAAAACGCTACCTAAAACCATAAGTCTCTTCCTGCAATGCACGACGAAATCGGAAAAATGTGCAGAAAACTCACGTTTCTCAACTGTGAACGAGTAACGGACAGTTGATTGGATCCTAACTTCTAAGAGAGCTATATCATGCTTGCAAAAATATGCCTCTTCGATACGAAGCGCTGGCGCCTATACCGATCGAACAATCTTATGAGAACGATTCAAATTTAGATACTCAAGCCGTGACAAAACTCTGCGAACACGTCTCGAGAAGATGGAACAGAGCGAGGAGGACACTGGCGAACAGAGACAAGACAGAGTTTCTTCCTAAAGAGCTGCTGCTGAATTACTTCCGACAGAATAAGAGGACTTGTTGCAACTGATATCACCGGCAACGCTGCACTGCAGGATTGATCGACATCGCCTCCTGCGTTGGGCGCTTTTCTCTTGATGCCCTTGGCCAACGCGGGGGACGGTGTCAATGATACGGGCCGAGTAGATTCCGCCATATCCCCTAGGGCCTCAAGGAGTTGAACCTGCAATTGAAGGAACTTGACGTACTCAATTGCCTCATCCAACATTGTAGCAGTGTCCATCTTGTTACCTCCGGGAATGAGCTTCTCTAAAACCCTGATGCGTTCGCTGATTTTCTTCCTCCTGTGTCGAGCAGCCACACTTTGAGGTTCAACTGAAGTCACTGTCATCTTAGAGTTTGATTTTCCCTGATCTGCAGCAAGTTTTCCAGGCCTCTTAGCAGGTTCAACCGGATCGTAGGCCCCGCTCATGCCTTGCCAAGCCAGAGGACGGCCTGGAACCTCCTTGTACGCCAGCTCTGCTGATGACACATGATTGAGCGGAAACTCTACGCGTCGGGTCATATCCGTAGTGAGGAGAAATTGCAATGGATCATCTAGAGCAGGCCAGAAGGCCCTCTCTCGATCATTCAAGGAGGAGAAGCTCCTGTTACTTCTGAAGGGAGGGACGGCGCTAGTTTTCGACCATGGAAGCATATCGAAGGGATTCAACTGCTTCAACACTGTATGCCCTCCAAACTGCAATGTTGCGTCGTCCCCTTCTGCTTGATTGTGCACAATCCAAGAATCCGGTAACGGAATCAAATTCTCGTGCTGCATACCGTCAAGCCTGTGCGAATGTACATTGTAGTCGCGTAAAACGCCTCCGTCCGAGACAACCGACGACGACTCCTCTGGAGAAAAGTCAGGATTGGCCTTGTATACCTCCGGAGCGCAATCTGCCAGCGGAGGCATATCAGGCTCGACTCTCCAGTTCTCTCTGGCCATGTTACCACTACCAGACGATTTGGCTTCTTGCAAGCATGTCGTCGGCTGTGCTGACATCGCCTGTGGCAAGAACGGCGGAGTGCAGGGATGAGCATTGTGTTGGTCTTGATTAGCGAGAGAGTAGAATTGCAGCCAGTGGGAGAGCTCACATATTGGATCGGAAAATGGATCTGCAAGGTCACTGGAACTTTGCAGGGGGTTGTAACCATCAACAACCTGTGTGCCTTGATGTAACAAATTATTGGTCATGTCGCTGCTGAAAACTGGGGCTCTAGGTGCTGCGCGATATCTCCATGAATGGTCACTCAAAAGGACAGTGGGGTCCGTTGTAGACCATGACATGGGAGCCGGGCCAGCTGGGTTCATTATCTGCTGATAGTGTGTGCCGAGTGCAATGAGAGCGTTATCTTCAAACAACGGCGCGCCAAGTAACATTCCGTGTACTGAGTTCTGGTGTTGATGTTCCATCCTGATCAGCCCTTCAACTCTGAAACTGACGGCGATTGCAGATAACCCTCTGGACCGACGATAGACACTTGCAGCGTCCGATGACAGTAGGAAAATATCGTCAACGCAGCTACTTCAGAACAAGCAAACCGAAGATGTCACAGAACTGATGAAGAATGCAAACCAGGAGACACTCAGGGAGAAAGATCTATCAATTGCAATCCAGATGGTGAACTTCGGTCAAGACTGAATTTCTCCACATTTTTCAAGACTTGGGTCATGAATGTGAGACTTCTAGTTATAAGAGGCGTAGCAAAAGAAGTGCAGATCGAGATCTCACACTCATGAACCACAAGAACTTGTGAGTCACGACAGCAGAGGATGCTCGACTTTGCAAATGACTGATCTGGGGATTGAGGATGAAATGACTGGCACTCAGCAGAACCCTATCTTAAGACAGGAACAGAAAGGACCGTAAGAGATCAACGTCTTGAAGCTTCCCGGCGTTCAATTACCAGAAGCTACAGCAAAGCGCTTCTTTCCTAAACCAGACTGCAGCTTGTCAAGACACTGTTTAAAGAAACAGACTGTAAATGAAATGCAGATGATGGCACTACTGGGACGTCAGGGAAGAACTTTGGAAGATGAGAGCGAATGAACAGTACCACTGTAACTTCAGTAAAAAGAAAGAATATGGAGATAAAATGGCAGATCGCAAGATCAGCGACTCGTTGCTTGGACTTCACAAGCTGCCCAGCTTTGACACCAGGGTTCCACCGATCCCTAAGCGACTTTCGACCGATTGAGACTCTTGAAAGCTCAAAAGACGCTCGGGAGAGGATCCCAAACAAAAATCCCTATCATCAAATAGACGATCGCAAAGTAGAGGTAGTCAGGTTTAACAGAACAGCAGAGGACGACGACGAGCACGTTCCAGCGAAATCGAAGCGCAGCCGCCACAAAGACAGACAGCGAAGGGAATCCCCATCTTCCTTTCGGCTGCAGCGGACTCTCGGATACAACACCTATAATTCATTGTACAACTTGTTTGTCCATTGGAAATTTTAGCATCCACCAATGCGACAACTAATTCCATAACGGTTCCTAAAACTCCATTACACATCGGTTCGGTGTCAGCTGGTGAACATTCCGGAATATAATGCGTGACTTGCTGTACTTAAAATCTGCGCATTGTTTTTCTTTTTCTCCAACCAGAACAAACTGTCTCTAGGGCACGGACACACAGATTGCCGCTGCTAGTTGAGACCGTTGGACTATGCTTGTTTATTAGTATTATCCTGCAGAAAATGAGAGAAGCAAATATGCTTGCCTATTACAGCGTGTTCCGGGGTTCGTCAATTACCGTTACGGGTCATTGCAGGATTTTAGTCTTACAAAAAAATTGTTAGTTTCCTGTGCATGTTTCTGGTTTCTACTGGAAATGTCCAAATCTTTTTGTATATGCTCATGGCACCTTGTGGGCTAGAATAGGTACCTTGCTCATGGAGGAAAAATACATGTGGGCACCCTAAGTTACATGGTCATGGCAGGCCTGGATTAATAGTGGTAGGTAAGGCCCATGGATTGGCCTGTTAGGTGCTCTCCCAAGGCAGCAGCTGAGGGTAGCATCGAACTTTCGAAATGACCCCATCTGAGGGCCTTACTGTGCAAAATGACCTTTCACACTTAATGTGTAAGAGCTGCATGCCCACCCAGAAGCGGAAGATGATCTCTAATGTCAGGAGGGAATCTTACGGATTTAATGCCCCCTCCCAATAGACTGGGAAATCTCTGTCCATTACGACAGCTTTTCAGACTCTGTAATTTTTATAAAATCGGCCCCCCATGCCAATTGTTTGGCCAGGGATCCTGCCACATTCCCCTAATAGGCCTCTCATGTGTTCCCTGGGCATGCCATATTTGGCTCACTCTCTCCTGCATAAAGTGTTGGGCGGGATCTGGTAGTATAGTTGGAGGGTGCCTTACTGCATGGAATTTTCCTTTGCAAAGGGCAGACATTTTGAAAAATGTAATGTCCAATCCTGCAGGCATTTTGTTTTTTGAAACACTCAGGTTGGTTTTTCCCCCTAGTACCTGTATCAGAGGGTATCATGGGGATTTTTAATATAAAGAAATTTGCCTGGTGCTTTATGCTCAGTAAAGCCCTCAGCCGTAGGCTTTACTAAAGTTTGGGCCAGTGCTTGGCTCTACCTCAGATGAGCACTTGGTAAATCTCATGGCCCAGGGCTTTACACACCTCATAAGATAGTGGGGAAAAGCCTGATAGATTCTGCAATTGGGGTCCTTTCAATCTTAGAAGGTGCCTCCCCCTTGGATGAGGCATCAACAAATGGGTTTAAGCATTTGACTAGCACCTTGCGATCCACCCTTCCTTAATTGAATATCCCCCATACAACAGAGGTTAAAGTTTATCCCCATTTTCTTTTCATACTTTTAAACCTGGTTTTATCCCTTGAATTCATCCATGTATGAATGTACCTTTAAAGAAAACACACCTTATTTTCCAGGAAAAAAGGATTTTGGTAATCTCTGTTCTTGTGTGTGTTTTTTCGAATAACAGGGGATGGCATTGTGGCAGTCCTCAAAAATCAAATTTGAAACATACCTTACCTTAAGGTCAGTTTCGTCATTAAATAATCCTCAAAATAGTGAAATGCAATTTGTGAAGATATGAAGTTGACATGTTGAAAATCATCATAATTATCATAGGCTACACTCTGAATAATTTCACTACTCATATCACAATATTATAGTAGATGATGGAAAATATATAATTTTGAAACTCAAAAATGAATTCATTTTTTGAATTATTCGTTTTATCAATGTGAAAACTGGTCTAGGTTACATTATGTTACAACAAGATTTAAACTATCCAGCCAAACTTGTTAGCTCAGGTCCAAGCACTTTAAGTATAGGGATAATAATCATCAAAGCAACATGTGTCCCAACATGTGTCAAGCATCCTTGCACCTTCACAACATGGTTAGACAAGAAAATCAAAATCCTTTAGAGAAAACTTAGAAAGATGGTGAGAAGGGACTTGATTCAAAGAAAGCGACTTACACATGTGCCTGCCTCTAACATGCCAGAGTGAACCCTAATCTCATGTGAGATCCACAACCTTGGATGTGAATCCACCCTTCACGGAAATACAGATTGTGATAAAAATATAAGAACATACCCAAAGCACTTGGAGAAGTTTCCTACTGAATTTGGAGAGTACGTTTTATTCAGGAATATCCCTCCTTATGCCTACTCCATAAGAGTCAGAGGGATCTGCACAGGTTTAGGCTATTGATAACCTTAACCTTGTGAGTTACTATGGGTAAAGCCCATGAGTGGTCGATGCTGGACTTGGCTCTCGCCTCATCCTAGGCTCCTTATTTTAGGAATGCCCTCACCTTGGGCCTTTACCTTATATGCAAAGACCTGCTTTGATTTTGTAGTGCGATTAGAGGGCATGTCACCCACTGTATTTTTCCCTCCACAGTTTGGTGGGTGTATTGAAAAAAGAAATGCCCACTTTGGTGGCTATAACATTTTTTGAAATGTCCCCCACACTTTTTCAAAATTTTCCCATGATACTTGCTGGGTATCAAAGGGAAAAACAAGGAAAAAAATCAGAAGAGATTTTTATGCTTTATTAAAGCCCAAGGCTGCGCAGGCTTTACCCTGCATTGTAAACTTACTTACCCATTGTGACCATGTCTTGTTTATATCCAAGATTGAAAAGAAATAGATCTACCAAAGAAGGTATTGTTTGGAATAAAGTTCTAGTTTAATAACTAGGTATTTTGTTAGTCTTCCTACATAATTGAATTCTAGTTTTAAACTCAAAATGAAATATAATTACTCGATAAGGAACTGGAAATGCCACATCAGACTTCCAAAGAGGAGTGACCTAGGTAATGAGTCAAGACCTTAGGTTCCTGAACCAAATTCATCATGACCTAGCCCTGGATTTGTATCTCGTTGGCCGCTGAAGAGGGGAGGAGAGCAAAGTACAAGTATCATCACAAGAAAACACAACCGCTGCTAATCAACTGTCTTCCTAAAACAGAATTAATCTGAAGATTAGAGGGATTTTCCCCCATCCTGGGGTGTGTTGTGGAATGATCACAAATTCAATTTCCCCCAAACAGTTGAAAGTTGGAGAGTACTGTACTCATGGTACAATGCCTAGACCCTATATTCGATCATACTTTAAGAGTCCATTGCATTTAATGCCAATTATTTGCACCCAACAAGAAGATACACTCTCCTATGACAAGGAGATATGTGTAATGTATTTGGGAGAAACTTTAGAAAGACATGCTAAGCAACTTCACATTGCACAGCGCTGGATAAGCACATGTCTTTGTTAGCTTTCTTTTTCTCCTTCTCAGCTGTTACAATTAGGTCTAGCATTGTACATTTGAGGATGTGCTTTGCTCTTGCTAATGTAGAAGCGGTTGGGGAGGGAGGGAGGGAGGGAGAGAGGGGGGGGGGGGGGGGGGGGGGGGTTTTTGAAAAAAAAGCCGGGGGAAAAAGGGTGGAAAAACCACCCAAAAATTCCCTCTTTAGGGGGTTGTTTTTTCCTTCCACTAGGATTTTTCATGGCAATTTTTTTTTGTTAATTTTA
>Ga0116227_10004868_pt1 | contig 28780 bp, 26 predicted proteins | sample S1TSphgellanicum_FD_89693 | JGI IMG/M metagenome (GOLD analysis project Ga0116227, IMG submission 89693) | Host-associated microbial communities from peat moss isolated from Minnesota, USA - S1T2_Fb - Sphagnum magellanicum MG | ecosystem: Host-associated > Plants > Peat moss > Unclassified...
CCGCGCCGCTGGACGCCTCGCCGCTGGCCGCGTCGCGCTCGCCCGCCTGGCAGCAGTGCCTGGTGCTGGAGATGAGCGAGCTGCTGCGCGCGCTGGCGCTGGCCCTGGACACCACCCCCGACGGCGCGCCGCAGCTCGATGCCGCCGCGCGCGACGCCCACCGCCAGCGCGAGGCGCTGGTCTGGCCGCTGCTGTGCGACGAGCTGCAGCGCGCACCGCAGGTGCGCATGGGCGTGCCGCTGCCGCATGCCGAGCACGGCGACAAGCGCCTGCGCGCGCTGTGCGAGGCGGTGCTGCAGGCACCCGCACGGCGCGCCACGCTGGCCGACTGGGCGCGCGAGGCCGGCGCCAGCGAGCGCACCATGGCCCGGCTGTTCCGCGACGAGCTGGGCACCAGCTGGCAGCAATGGCGCCAGCAGGCGCTGCTGGCCCATGCCCTGCCGCTGCTGGCGCGCGGCGTGCCGGTGGGCCATGTGGCCGCCGTCAGTGGCTATGCGAGCGACAGCGCCTTCACCGCCATGTTCCGCGCGGCGCTGGGGCGCTCGCCGCGGCACTTCCAGAACAAGCCCGGGCTTGCCGCGTAGCCCTGCGGGTTTGCCATCAAAGCGAGAACAAGGCGGGAAGCCGCAGACAGGTCTTCAGCACGGCAAGGCAAGGCAGAGCCGCTATCGCTTTGACTGCGAAGCCGTATCAGACGCGCTCGAAGACGGCGGCAATGCCCTGGCCACCACCAATGCACATCGTGACGAGTGCATAGCGGCCACCAGTGCGGTGCAGCTCGGCAATCGCCTTGGTCGTGATGATGGCGCCGGTCGCGCCCACCGGGTGCCCGAGCGAGATGCCCGAGCCGTTGGGGTTGACCTTGGCCGGGTCGAAGCCCAGCTCCTGGATGACCGCGCAGGCCTGCGCCGCGAAGGCCTCGTTCGACTCGATCACGTCGAAGTCGCTCACCTTCAGGCCGGTGCGCTCCAGCACCTTGCGCGTGGCTGGCACCGGGCCGATGCCCATGTACGCGGGCTCGACACCCGCGTGTGCATAGCCCACCAGGCGCGCCAGCGGCTTCAACCCCAGCGCCTTCACGCGGCCGCCTTCGGCCAGCACCACGGCGGCGGCGCCGTCGTTGATGCCCGAGGCATTGCCGGCGGTGACCAGGCCGTCTTTCTTGAAGGCCGGCTTCATCTTGGCGAGTGTCTCGACCGTGGTGTCAGCACGCACGTGCTCGTCGGTGTCGAACAGCACCACGCCCTTGCGCGTCTTGACCTCGACCGCAGCGATCTGCTCCTTGAAGCGGCCCGCTGCGATGGCGGCTGCCGCGCGCTGCTGGCTGGTCGCCGCCAGTTGGTCCTGCTGCTCGCGCGTGATGCCGTAGCGCGCGGCCACGTTCTCGGCCGTGATGCCCATGTGGATCTTCTCCCACGGGTCGTGCAGGATGCCCAGCATGTAGTCGAGCAGCACCGCGTCGCCCATGCGCGCGCCGTAGCGGGCGGCGGTGTCGAAGTACGGGCCGCGGCTCATCGATTCCGAGCCGCCGCCAATGGCGATGTCGCAATCGCCCAGCGCAATGGCCTGCGCCGCCGACACGATGGCCTGCAGGCCCGAGCCGCACAGGCGGTTGACGTTGAAGGCCGGCGTCTCGATCGGGCAGCCGGCGTCGATGGCGGCGACGCGGCTCAGGTAGGCGTCCTTCACGTCGGTGGGAATCACGTTGCCCATGACCACATGGCCGATGGCATCCGGCGCGACGCCGCTGCGCTCGATGGCGGCCTTGACCGCCGTGGTGGCGAGCTGCGTGTTGGGCACGTCCTTCAGCGCGCCGCCAAAGGTGCCGATGGCCGTGCGGGCGGTGCCGACGATGAAGATCTCGCGTTGCGTCAAGCTGTTCTCCTGGAAAGACATGTCAGATACGACGAAAAATTCTAGGGATCCGCCGTCGCGCGCGCTTCCACACAAACCCCGGGACGCAGACGCAACTTCAAAATAGATAGCTGGAAGCCCTGGTCAATCCTTGATTTCATACGCTAAGAGTGCTGAAACAAAAGATATGCGCCGGCGTCCAGCTATTCAATCAATAGCATCCATTCACGCCAAGGCGGCCTGTGCCGCCAGCGCGACCGCCGCCAGGCGCGCGTCGTCGCCGCGCACCGAGGACAGCATCAGCCCCACCGGCAGCTCGCCCGCGCGCTGGCACGGCAGGCTGAAGGCGCAGCCGTCCAGGAAGTTGATGGCAAAGGTGTTGCGCAACAGCAGGCCGTTGGCGCGGAAGAAGGCCTCGTCCGACGCCACCAGCGCGGCGGTCTCCGGCGCCACGATGGGCACCGTGGGGCAGACCAGCGCGTCGAAGCCCTCCAGGCGCTGCTCCACGCGCGCGATCCAGTCCCGCCGCGCGTCCTGCATGGCGATGTAGTCGGCCGCGCTGGCGCTGGCGCCCGCCTCGATGCGCACCACCACGCGCGGGTCGAACTGGGCACGCTTCTGCGCCAGGCGCGTGCGATGCACCGCATGGGCCTCGACCGGCGAGAAGCCGCCCGGCGCGTTGATGCGCGCGATCTCGGCCAGCTCGGCCAGCGGCAGATCGACCACGCGCGCCCCCGCCGCCGACAGGCGCTGCAGCGCGCGCTCGAAGGCCTGGGCCACGGCTGGCTCGATGGCGTCGAACATCAGCGTCTGCGGCACGGCCAGGCGCAGGCCCTCCAGCGGCCGGCGGCGCACGGCCAGCGGCGCGTCGGCGATGGCGGCATCGGCCAGCAGGCAGTCTTCGACGCTGCGCGCCATGGCGCAGACCGTGTCCAGCGTGCGCGACAGCTCGAAGGCCCCGGTGCGCGGCACGCGCGACTGCGTGCTCTTGAAGCCGACCAGCCCGCACAGCGCCGCCGGCACGCGGATCGAGCCGCCCGTGTCCGAGCCCAGGGCCGCCACCGCCAGCCCCAGCGCCACCGACACTGCAGCCCCGGAAGACGAGCCGCCCGGCACGCGCGCCACCTGGGTGTCCGCCGGGTTGCGCGGCGTTCCGTAGTGCGGGTTGATGCCCACCCCCGAGAACGCGAACTCGGTCATGTTGGTCCGGCCGACGATGGCCGCGCCCTGCGCGCGCAGGCGCGCCACGGCGGCCGCATCGGCCGTGGCCGCAGGCTCGCCGCGGCAGGCGATGGAGCCGGCCAGCGTGGTGGCGCCGGCCACGTCGTACATGTCTTTTACGGTCACCGGCAAGCCGGCCAGCGGCGGCAGGACCACGCCGGCCGCCTGGGCCGCATCGGCATGGCGCGCCGCGGCCAGCGCGGCATCGGCATAGAGGGTAGTGAAGACATGCTGCGCGGCGGGGGCGGCAGCACCTTCCAGGGCCTGTTGCACCAGGGCCTGGTGCGTGAGTTCGCCGCGCGCAAGTTGCGCGCGCAAGGAGGCAATCGTCGGGGTCATGCAGGGTTCCGGTGCAAGCGTGTCAGGGTGCCATGCGGCCGTGGTCGGGGCCACAGTCGCCGGCGCAGCACGATACACCGGCCCGGCGCGCCCTGCCCCCTCAGCGCTGCGAAGGCAGCTCGCGCGGCTCCACGTCGGTCACGTCGTCTGCCTTGCGCGCGGACTCGGCCGGGCGCCGCGGCGACCACTTGCCGGCCGCGCTGTAGGCCTGCCGGGCCTGCTGGAAGCGCGCCCCCGGATCAAAGCCCATGTGCCAGGATGCCACCGGCCGCCCGGTGAGCCGCGCCCAGAGGCGGCGCAGCCCCCACAGGCACAGCAGCGCGGCCAGCACGAACAGCACGCAGACCGCCAGCACGGCTGCGGCCGCCACCAGGGCCAGCCGCAGCACGACGCGGACCACGCCCGCGATGAAGTTGTCCAAACCTGTCACTCGAACTCTTTTCTGTTGGGGCCGGCCATGCCAGCGCTCAGTGCGCGGGCTCGGCCGTGCCGAAATGGAACACGCCGGGCTCGCGCACCGGATCGACATCCACCGGGATCACATCCTTGGGAGCGAAGCGGCCTTCCAGCAGCAGCTTCGACAGGGGATTCTCGATCCTTTGCTGGATGGCGCGCTTCAAAGGCCGCGCGCCGAACACGGGATCAAAGCCGACCTTGGCGATCTCGGCCAGCGCGGCGGGCGACACCTGCAGCGTGAGGTCGAGCTTGGCCAGCCGCTGCTGCAGCGTCTTGAGCTGGATCGCGGCGATGGATTCGATGTTCTTCGCATCCAGCGCGTGGAACACCACGGTCTCGTCGATGCGGTTCAGGAATTCGGGCCGGAAGTGGTTCTTCAGCTCGTCCCAGACCACGTCCTTGATCTCGTCGTACGACTGCCCGACCATCGCCTGGATGTGCTGCGAGCCGATGTTGCTGGTCATCACGATCACCGTGTTCTTGAAGTTCACGGTACGGCCCTGGCCGTCGGTCAGGCGGCCGTCGTCCAGCACCTGCAGCAGCACGTTGAACACGTCCGGGTGCGCCTTCTCGACCTCGTCGAGCAGCAGCACGCTGTAGGGCTTGCGGCGCACGGCCTCGGTCAGGTAGCCGCCCTCTTCATAGCCCACGTAGCCCGGCGGCGCGCCGATCAGGCGGGCGACCGAATGCTTCTCCATGAATTCGCTCATGTCGATGCGGATCAGGTGGTCTTCGCTGTCGAACAGGAAACCCGCCAGCGCCTTGCACAGCTCGGTCTTGCCCACGCCCGTGGGGCCGAGGAACAGGAACGAACCGGTCGGGCGGTTCGGGTCCGACAGGCCCGAGCGCGAGCGGCGGATGGCGTTGGCCACGGCGGAAATCGCCTCGTCCTGGCCGACCACGCGCTCGTGCAGGCGGTCTTCCATCATGAGCAGCTTGTCGCGCTCGCCCTGCATCAGCTTGGCCACGGGGATGCCGGTGGCGCGCGCCACCACTTCGGCGATTTCCTCTGCGCCGACCTGGGTGCGCAGCAGCGTGGGCGCGCTGGACTTGCCCTTGCTGGTTTCTGCGGCCTGCGCCTCCTTCAGGCGCTTTTCCAGCCCGGGCAGCTGGCCGTACTGCAGCTCTGCGACCTTGTTGAAGTCGCCCTTGCGGGTGTATTCCTCGATCTGGAACTTGAGCTTGTCGATCTCCTCGCGCACCTGGGCGCTGCCCTGGGCCTGGGCCTTCTCGGCCTGCCAGATCTCGTCGTAGTCGGCGATCTCCTTCTGCAGCTTGGTGATCTCGTCCTCGATCAGGCCGAAGCGCTTCTGCGAGGCTTCGTCCTTCTCGCGGCGCACGGCCTCGCGTTCGATCTGCAGCTGGATCAGGCGGCGGTCCAGGCGGTCCATGACCTCGGGCTTGGAGTCCATCTCGATCTTGATCTTGGCCGCGGCCTCGTCGATCAGGTCGATCGCCTTGTCGGGCAGGAAGCGGTCGGTGATGTAGCGGTCGCTCAGCTCGGCCGCAGCCACGATGGCCGGGTCGGTGATGTCCACGCCATGGTGCACCTCGTACTTCTCCTGCAGGCCGCGCAGGATGGCGATGGTCGCCTCCACGCTCGGCTCGCCCACCAGGATCTTCTGGAAGCGGCGCTCCAGCGCGGCGTCCTTCTCGATGTACTTGCGGTATTCGTCGAGCGTGGTCGCGCCCACGCAGTGCAGCTCGCCCCGGGCCAGCGCGGGCTTCAACATATTGCCCGCGTCCATCGCGCCCTCGGCCTTGCCGGCGCCGACCATGGTGTGCAGCTCGTCGATGAAGACGATGGTCTGGCCCTCGTCCTTGGCCAGCTCCTTCAGCACGCCCTTCAGGCGCTCCTCGAACTCGCCGCGGTACTTGGCACCGGCCAGCAGCGAGGCCATGTCCAGCGACAGCACCCGCTTGCCCTTGAGCGAATCGGGCACCTCGCCGGCGACGATGCGCTGGGCCAGGCCCTCGACGATGGCCGTCTTGCCCACGCCCGGCTCGCCGATCAGCACCGGGTTGTTCTTGCTGCGGCGCTGCAGCACCTGGATGGCGCGGCGGATCTCGTCGTCGCGGCCGATCACCGGGTCGAGCTTGCCCAGGCGGGCGCGCTCGGTCAGGTCCAGCGTGTATTTCTTCAAGGCCTCGCGCTGGCCCTCGGCGTCGGCACTGTCCACGTTCTGGCCGCCGCGCACCGCGTCGATGGCGGCCTCCAGGCTCTTGCGGGTCAGGCCGTTGGCGCGCGCCATGTCGCCGACATCGCCCTTGGCATCGGCCACGGCCAGCAGGAACAGCTCGCCCGCGATGAACTGGTCGCCGCGCTTGAGCGCCTCTTTCTCGGTCGCCTGCAGCAGGCTGGCCAGGTCGCGGCCGACGCTGACGTCCTGGCCCTGCACCTGGGGCAGCTTGCGGATCGCCGCCTCGGCCGCGGCCTGCAGCCCGGCCAGGTTGACGCCGGCGCGCTGCAGCAGCGCGCGCGGGCCTTCCTCCTGCCGCAGCATGGCCGCCAGCAGGTGGGCCGGCTCGATATAGGCGTTGTCGCTGGCGAGCGCCAGGCTCTGGGCATCGGCCAGCGCTTCCTGGAATTTGGTGGTGAGTTTGTCTTGTCGCATGGGGAATAGACCTCCGGATGCCAGGGCAGTTGGGGATAGCCCGGCATGATTCAAGCTTCGCAGCCCCAGGCAGTTGATGACTGTCAAGGCTTCCACCTGCACGCGTGTGGCTGTATGTTTCAGGGCTGCCGCCCGCGTGGCCCTCTTTTCCTTTTTATCTGGAGCTTTTTCCATGTTCTCTCTGCAACGACGCGCCCTGGCCCTTGGCGCCCTGCTGGCCTGCGGCCTCGCCTCGGGCCTGGCCCAGGCCCAGACGCCGGTCCGGCTGCTGGTCGGCTTCCCCCCTGGCGGCGGCACCGACGCCATCGCCCGCACCCTGGCAGAGCGCCTGCAGCCCTTGCTGGGCACCACCGTGATCGTGGACAACCGCGCCGGCGCGGGCGGGCAGATCGCCGCCCAGGCCCTGAAGGCCGCCGCGGCCGATGGCCATACCTTCTTCGTCACCCACGACCACACCATCTCGGTGCTGCCGCAGGTGGTCAAGAACCCGGGCTTCGACCCGGCGCGCGACTTCGTGCCGGTGGCGGGCTTTGCCACCTTCGCCAATGCGCTGGCGGTGTCGGGCAGCACCCCGGCGCAGAACTTCAACGACTACGTGGCCTGGGTCAAGGCGCAGGGCGGCAAGAGCAGCGTGGGCATTCCGGCGCCGGCCAGCACCCCTGAATTCACCGTCAAGCTGGTGGCCGAGAAGTACAAGCTGGACCTGCAGTCCGTGCCCTACCGCGGCAGCGCGCCCATGCTGGCCGACATGCTGGGCGGCCAGATCGCAGCGGGCATCGGCTCGGTGCCCGACTTCATCGAGAACCAGAAGGCCGGCAAGGTGCGCATCGTGGCCGTGGTCGGGGACAAGCGCCAGGCCCTGCTGCCCAACGTGCCCACCTTCGCCGAGCTGGGCCTGAGCGGGCTGGAGGACATGCCCTATTACGGCGTGTTCGCCCCGGCCGGCACGCCGCAGGCGGTGATCGACCGCTTCTCCGACGCGCTGGCCAAGGTGCTCGCGCAGCCGGAGGTGCACGAGCGCTTCGTCGGCCTGGGCCTGTCGGTGCAGTACATGCCCCAGGCCACCTTTGCCGCACGCGAGAAGGCGTACACCCAGGCCTGGACGCGCATCATCAAGACCTCCGGCTTCCAGCCGCAATAGACCCGCCATGCAGCGCAAGACCCTGCTGGCCGCGCTGGCAGGCGCCTGCCTGGCAAGCGCCTGCACGGCCCCCGCGCCGGCCACGCCGCGGCCCACAACCTCGGCACAGGCGGTGGGCGAGATCTGGCCCGGCTACCTCAAGGGCTACCTGCCCGGCGACGCCTGGCCCGACAGTCTGGCACTGCTGCCCGCCCCGCCGGCGCCAGGCTCGGCCGCCTTCGCCGCAGACGTGGCCGCCTTCCACGCCCTGGAGCCGCTGCGCAGCACCCCGCGCGGCGCGCTCGCGGTGCGCGATGCCGAACTGCACTTTCCCGCGGCCGCGCAGGCCTTCTCGTGTGCGCTGGGCGTACCCGTGTCGGAGGCCGCGACCCCGCACCTGAACATGCTGCTGCGCCGCACGCTGGCCGATGCCGGCGCCAGCGTCGACGCGGCCAAGCGGCACTACCGGCGCGAACGGCCCTTTGCCGTGCTCCATACGCCGAGCTGCACTCCGGGGCAGGAAGCGGCGCTGGCCCGGGATGGCTCCTACCCCTCGGGCCATTCCGCCATCGGCTGGACCTGGGCGCTGGTGCTGACCGAGATCGCGCCGGAGCGCACGGATGCCCTGCTGCAGCGCGGCCGCGCCTTCTCCCAGAGCCGCGGCATCTGCGGCGTGCACTGGCAGACCGATATCGAGGCCGGCCGCCTGGTCGGTGCGGCGGTGGTGGCGCGGCTGGCGTCCGACCCGCTGTTCCTGGCGCAGCGCGATGCGGCGCGGCAGGAACTGGCAACGGCCCGCGCCGCCGGCCTGCAGCCCGCACCCGACTGCGCAGCGGAGGCCGCCGCCATACGCTCCTCGGCTGCCTTGGCGCCCTGAGCACTACGGCAGGCATCGCCACGCTCGCCCATGCGCCGGCATCCACTGGCATGCCGGCGCGGGCTGCCGATGGCTGCGCGGCCTCGGTGAAGGCGCAGGGCGGCACCGGCACTACCGCCGCCTGACGCGCACTCCTGCGCGCACCTGCACCCGGCCCCGCGCGGGCCACAGCCTCCCTCACGACCTCTCCGAAGGCCCATGGCCTTGCCGCCTTGCGCGCGGCATGGCGATGGCACGCCTGCGATTCATCCCGGAATCGCGCGCCAAAAAAGAGAAACAAATTCAATATTGGAAAATCTTTCCATTTATAAGTACCATGCGGGCCGCGACAGCAGTACGGGAAAGGAGTTCCCCGCCTGATGCGCCCCGGCCCGCGGCACCGCCGCGCGGGGCGCAGCGCCGCTTGCGGCAAGTGCGTGGGCTGGCCAGGCGCCATGGCCACGATCAGCGGAATTCCCCGTGTCTGTTGCGCCCGGCCGCAGGGCAGCGCCTGCGCTGCGCCGGCCGCGCGTCCGCCTGCCGGACGCCGGGCTTTCCGTGTTGTCGATCGTTAGCCATCACAAGGAGACCATCTTGAAATTCCCGGTATCACCGATCAGATTCGCCGCCACGACCTCGGCCATGCTGCTGGGCCTCACGGCCTGCGGCGGCGGCTCGGACGCGCCCGCCCCGGCCAATGGCGCCAGCGCGAGCAGCTTCGACGCCTACTACAACGTCTGCCGCGGCATCGATCCGGCCTGCTACAACGAGTGGGGCGCATTTGCCACCACGCCGAACCGGGTACTGATCTACTCGCGCACCGCCGGCCCCCGGCACGCCAACCTGGGCACGCCCATGGCCGCCGGCCTCAACCCCACCATGGCGGCCGACAACATCATGCAGGCCGGCCTCAAGCGCATGCTGGAGGAGGCCGGCATCGGCGTGGACTGGACGGAAGACGTCACGGTGCTTGCCAACCGGATCAACAACTACAAGGCGGTGGTCTTCGCCAGCTCAAACCGCGACACGCTCTGGAACGAAGCCGCCACCACGAGCAACGATGCGGCCCGCACCGCGCTGCGCAACTACATGCGCCGGGGCGGCGGCTTCGTCGGCCTGCACAACGCGTTCGGAGCGGAATACAACTGGCCGTACTACGAAGGCCTGCTGGGCAACGCCAATTTCTACAACCACGCGCCCAACCGCAATGGCGATGTCGAGATCATGGCCGACGACCCCTCCACGCAGGGCGTGCCGGCGCGCTTCGCGTTCCAGGACGAGTGGTACAACCTCACGCCCTTCCCGACCAAGGTGAAGTTCCTGGCCAAGGTGGACACCTCCACCCTGAACCCGCTGACGGCAGCGCCCCATCCGGGCCACAAGGATTTCCATCCGGTCGCCTGGTGCCAGTACTACGACGGGGGCCGCGCCTGGCTCAGCACGCTTGGCCACAACACCCATTCGTTCCAGGCGAATTCCGGCGGTCCCGGCGCGGAGCCGTTCCAGAAGCTGGTCGTCCAGGGCGTGAAGTCGGCCATGGGCCTGACCCCGTTCTGCACCGACAACGCCACCACGCCCGCCAAGTAAGCGCGTCGCGCGCCCATGCCGCCACCCGGAGACACACCCATGCGATCCATCCCGCTACCGATCCTCGCACTGTCCGCCACCGCCCTGGCCGCCGCCCTCCTGCTGCACGGCTGCGGCGGTGGTGATGGCGGTGCGCCCGCCAACACCCGGGGCGCTGCCGCCGACCTGCAGAACTGCTGCACCGCCGGCGACAAGGACTTCCCCAAGGTCGGAGGCAATCTGGGCAACCAGAACTACTCCGCCCTTTCGCAGATCGACCGGCAGGGCATCGCCCGACTGGGTGGCGCATGGGTCAACCGCATCGAGGGCGGCCTCACCACGGGGACCAACCAGAGCACCTCGGTGGCGGTCGATGGCGTGATCTACATCGAGTCCGCGCCCGGCAACGTGATCGCCGTGGACGGCAAGACCGGCGCGACGAAATGGAAGTGGACCACGCCCTACGGCAGCATCACGCGCCGCGGCGTGGCGGTGGCCAGGGACCTGGGCCTGGTCTACACGATCGCCACCGGCAACCGCCTGGTGGCGCTGAAGAAGGACACCGGCGAGGTCGCCTGGATCAAGCAGTACCCGACTGACGCGAGCGACGCCAGCTATCTGGGCGCCGTGCAGAAAGTGGCGCTCGTGTACCACAACCGCCGGCTGTTCATCGGCACCAACGACGGCACCCGGGGCGCGGCGTTCTCTGCCGACGCCACCAACGGCGCGGTGCTCAACATGTTCTGGGGCATACCGCGGCCGGGCGAGCGGGGCTATGACACCTGGGGCGGCGCCGAGGAGGCCAACCGCACCGGCGCCACGCCGTGGATCCACCCCGCGGTGGACCCGGAACTCAACCTCGTCTACTGGACCTTCGGCAACGTGCGCGGCGGCTCGTCGCAGGACGGCTCCAAGCGCCCGGGCCAGAACCTGTTCGCGAACTCCATCGTCGCGCTCGACCTCACCACGGGTGCCTACAAGTGGCACTTCCAGTCGGTGCACCACGACATCTGGGACATGGACAACGTCATGTCGCCGGTGCTGGCCGACGTGCGCATCGACGGCCGCGACCGCAAGGTGGTGATCTATGGCAGCAAGACCGGCATGTACTACATCCTCGACCGGCGCGACGGCAGCGCGCCGCTCGGCATCGACGAGCGGCCCGTGAAGCAGGACGCCCGGCAGGCCACCTGGCCGACGCAGCCCTTCCCGCGGCAGGGCGGCTTCACCGAGAGCTGCGTCGTCCAGCAACCGCTGGGAAGCCAGGTGCCCGGCGACCCCAACCGCGCGGTCCCCAACTACCAGACCGGCTGCCTGTACGACCCGCACTGGGACATCCCCCTGCTGTCCATGCCGGGCCACGGCGGCGGCGCAAACTGGAACCACCAGTCCTTCAGCCCGCGCTCCGGCCTGGTCTACACCGGCCTCGGCTACGTGGGGGCCGCCCACTCGCTGACCGAAGCCAGCAACGGCCTGCGTCCGCCCGGCGCGTACATGACCGGCGCAGTCGTGGCGGTCGACCCCGCCACCAATCTGGTGCGCTGGAAGAAGCCCATGCCCTACTCGCTCGCCCACGGCAACGGCATCCTCTCCACCGCCAGCAACCTGCTGTTCATCGGCCAGCCCGACGGCAACCTGCTGGCGCTGGACGGCGACAGCGGCACGGAACTCTGGCGCTTCCAGACCGGCGCGGCCATCAGCGCGAGCCCCATCACCTACGAGGTCGGCGGCGAGCAGTACGTGGCCGTCTACGCGGGCGGTACTTCCATTCCCTACAGCGACGCGCCACGGGGAGATTTCCTGTGGGCCTTCAAGGTGGGCGGTACGGTGCCGCCTGCGGCAACCCCGGTTCCGCCGCAGGTACGCCGGCCGGTGTCCGGCAGCGCCGTCGAAGGCACTGCGCTGCCCACGCCCAACACAGTGTTCCTGGGCCGCGTGCAGACGGCGGCCAACGCGCCTGGCACGACGGAATCAGGCGACGTCAACGCGATGACGCCCACCTGGATGCGCGTGCCGGTGAACACCACCGTGACCTTCCGCAACCCGGCGGGCAATACGGGCGTGCACTGCGCAACGCAGTTCTTCGAGGGCCTGTTCAACCTGCGGCTCGCCCCCGGAGAGTCGGCGCAGTACACGTTCGACAAGCGCGGCGAGTACTTCTACAACGACTGCTACAGCCCGCGGGCGACCGGCAAGATCGTGGTGTATTAGGGCCACCCCCAGGCTGCGCGCAGCGCGTCTCCGCCCGCCCCTGCGAGGGGGCACATCCTGTGGACCGGCGCAGCCGGACCCGCGGATGTTCTGGCATGGCCTGCTCCGCGGCCGCCTGAGCCTGTGGCGACGTGCCCTGATGCTGACGGGCCGTACCGGGGGCATGCCCCCACAAAGGCTGCAGGCCGGCGCTACCGCCAGCGCGCCAGCGCAGCGTCGTCGCTGGCGCGGGCATCGACCCAGCGCGCGCCGGAGGGCGTGCTTTCCTTTTTCCAGAACGGCGCCTGGGTCTTCAGGTAGTCCATCAGGTATTCGCAGGCCTGGAAGGCCTCGCCCCGGTGCGCGGAAGCCACCGCCACCAGCACGATCTGGTCGCAGGGCTGCAGCAGGCCGACGCGGTGGATGACCCGCACCGCGCGGATGTCGAAGCGCGCCTGTGCCGCCTCCACCATGGCCGCGATCGCCTTCTCGGTCATGCCGGGATAGTGCTCCAGCTCCATCGCCGACACCGCCTCGGCCCCGCCGCGGTCGCGCACCGTGCCGACAAAGCTGCACACCGCGCCCACGCCGCCATCGCCCATCCGTAGCGCCGCCACCTCGGCGGACAGGTCGAAGTCGGCGGTCTGGATGGAGACGCGGGGGGCAACGTTGCGAGGAGACGTCATGCGCGGATTGTGGCACTCGCCTGACCTAGAATGCCGCGATGCCCTGCCCTCGACACGCCCTTCACGCCCCTGCGCAAGCAGCGGCCCCCGGCATGCGCGGCGCGGCCAAAGCAAAAAAACTTCAGCTCATCTGACCGGAGCTGCGGTTCCGTCCTCGGATGAGCGATGGAACCGCCCTTTCTCCCCCTCTCCTTTCCCTCTGGGCATTTCGTACGCGCACCTCCGATGGCGGTTGTCCCTCGGTCGTTTTCCTGCAAAGGATGACAGCGTGCCTACTTCTCTTGCCTCCCCCGCCACCGGTTTTGCCGGCCTGTGGATTCCCCTTGTCACCCCGTTCGCCGATGGCGCGGTGGACCATGCCGCGCTGCGCGCGCTGGTGCAGCGCCTGAGGCCCACCGGCATCGCCGGCTTCGTCGCCTGCGGCTCGACCGCCGAGGCTGCGGCGCTCGACGAGCAGGAGCAGCTCGCCGTGCTGGACACGGTGCTGGACGCCGCCGCCGGCCTGCCCGTGGTGATGGGTGCCAGCGGCTGCCACCTGGGCCAGATGCGGGACTGGATCACCACCATCAACCGCCGGCCCCTGGCCGGCCTGCTGCTGCCTGCGCCCAGCTATATACGGCCCGCGCAAGAGGGCCTGCTGCACTGGTTCCGCAGCCTGGCCGACGCCAGCCCGGTGCCCGTGATCGTCTACGACATCCCCTACCGCACCGGCGCCACGCTGGCGCGCGAGACCCTGCTGGCGCTGGCCACGCACGCCAACATCCGTGCCGTGAAGGACTGCGGCGGCGACCCGCTGAAGACGGCGGCCCTGATCGCCGATGGCCGGCTGCAGGTGCTGGCCGGCGAGGATGCGCAGATCTTCGGCACGGTGGCGCTGGGGGGAGCGGGTGCGATCGCGGCCAGCGCGCACTGGCAAACCGGGCGCTTCGTCGAGCTGCTGCAACTGCTGTCCGCGCAGCGCCTGGAGGCAGCGCGGCAGTTGTGGCACGCGCTGCTGCCGTGGACGGAGCTGCTGTTCGCCGAACCCAACCCGGGGCCGATCAAGGCCTTGCTGGCCCGGCACGGCCTGCTGCGCAACGAACTACGGGCGCCGATGCGGCCAGCCTCGGCCGGGCTGGCGCAGCGGCTGGCGGCAGCCCCTTGGGAATGAATAGATAGCAGGTAGCCCAGGAATTTCCTTGATTTCAGATATTTTCATACCTGAAGCCCAAGGTAAACGCTGGCTATCAGCTATCAATAAAGAAGCACCCTCATCCGCCCGTTACGGGCGGAAAGAACGCAAGTTCGGCCCCGTCCACCAGCGGCACGGCCTCGTCGCACATCTGCTGGTCCAGCGCCACGCGCACCGCGCGGCTGCGCGCCAGCGCCTGCGCCCAGGCGCCGCCGCGCGCGATCAGCTCGTCGCGCAGAGCGCCGGCCGTGGCGGCGTCGGTGCGCAGGGTCTCCTGGCCCGTGCCCACGGCCTCGCGCACCGAGGCGAAATAGCGCACGCTGAGCGTCTTCATGCCATCAGCTCCGCAAACGGCAGGAACTGCACCAGATCGCCCTGCGCGATGGCCGTGCCCGCCGGGTTGTCGACCAGGCCATCGCCCCAGACCATGGACGTGAGCACGCCCGAGCCCTGGTGTCCGAACAGCTCCAGGCCGCCCTGGGCATTGCGCGCCACGCGCAGGAACTCGCGCCGGCGCTCGGCCTTGGCCCAGCTGAAATGCGCAGGCAGCCGCAGCGGTTCGGGCATGAGCCGCGCAGCGCCCTGCAGCTTGAGCAAAAAGGGGCGGACCAGCATCAGGAAGGTGACGAAGCTCGACACCGGGTTGCCCGGCAGGCCGATGAAGTGCGCGGCCCCGACCTGGCCGTAGGCGAAAGGCTTGCCGGGCTTGATCGCCATCTGCCACAGCGTGAGCGTGCCGAGCGACTGCACGGCCGGCTTCACGTGGTCTTCCTCGCCCACCGAAACGCCGCCGCTGGTCAGGATCAGGTCATGCGACTCAGCCACGCCGCGCAGCGTCTGCACCGTGGCCTCGAACTGGTCGGGCACGATGCCCAGGTCGCTCACCTCGCAGCCTGCGCGCTGCAGCAGCGCGCGCAGCAGGAAGCGGTTGGAGTTGTAGATGGCGCCCGGCGGCATCTGCGCCGGCGCCACATCGCCCGGCATGACCAGCTCGTCGCCGGTGGAGAACAACGCCACGCGCGGCCGCCGCGCCACCTGCAACTGCGCGCGGCCGATGCTCGCGGCCAGGCCCAGCGCGGCCGGCCCCAGGCGCGTGCCGCGCGCCAACACCACGGCGCCACGCGTCACGTCCTCACCCGCACGGCGGATCGCCAGGCCGGGCTGCGGCGCGATGCCGATGCGCACGGCATCGGTGTCGGGCAGCGCGGTGCACTGTTCCTGCATCACCACGGCGTCGGCACCGGGCGGAATCGGCGCGCCGGTGAAGATGCGCGCGGCCGTACCCGGCTGCAGCGGCTGCGGCGCGTGGCCGGCGGCGATGCGCTGCGACACCGGCAGCTCGACACCAGGCGCTGCGCAGTCGGCGCTGCGCACGGCGTAGCCGTCCATGGCACTGTTGTCCTGCGGCGGCACCTGCAGCTCGGACACCAGGTCCTCGGCCAGCACACGCTGGTCGGCATCGAAGGTGGAGACCGTCTCGGTGCCGGCCAGCGGCGCGGCGTGCGACAGCAGCTCGGCCAGCGCGTCGTCGAGCGAGGTCAGGGTCTTGCGCGGGCTGCCGTCGAGCAGCGGCGGCGCGGCGTTGGGGGCAATGGGTTCGGACATCCGGCCATTGTCACGCCAACCGGCCGCGCCGTCAGGACAAGGGCGGGCGGTACTGGAAGCGCGCGCCCTGCCCGGCCAGCCAGCGCGCAATCATCGGCACGTCGTTCAAGTCCAGCACCGGCAGCGCCGTGGGCACGGGCAGCGCGCCGGGCGCGTCTGTGGCAATGGCCTGCACCGCCGGGTCCTGCGGGTAACGCGCCGGGTTGGCGGCAGCATCGGCCGTCGGCGCGCGCCAGATCTCGATCTTGGGCAGGTCGCTGCCGCGGAACCCCTCGACCAGCACCCAGTCGACGGTCGGATCGAGCTCGGCGATCAGCGCATGCACCTCGGGCTCCTGCGGCGCCGGGTATTCGCGCATCAGCGCCAGCCGCACGTCGGAGGCCACCAGCACCTCGCAGGCGCCGGCCTTGCGGTGGCGCCAGCTGTCCTTGCCCTCGTGGTCGATGTCGAAGCGGTGGTGCGCGTGCTTGACCACCGCCACGCGCGCGCCGCCGGCCACCAGCAGGCCGATCAAGGGCTCCAGCAGCGTGGTCTTGCCCGCGCCGGAGTAGCCTGCGAAACCGACGACCTTCATGCGCCCGCGCTCCTCAAACAATAGCTGGAAGCCAAGGATCAGCCTGGGCTAGCGGCACTTTTCATTTGAAAATGCCGCCGCCCGGCTCACTGGCAATGCTCGGCGATGTACTGCTTGACCCGCTGCGCGTCCGCCGGCAGCACGGTCACCCGCTTGGGCAGGGACTCGATGCCGTCGAACTGCTTGGGGCGGTCAGGCTCGCGGCCCAGGGCCTCGACGATGGTCGCGGCGAACTTGATCGGCAGCGCCGTCTCCAGCACCACCATGGGCACGCCGGGCTGCACCTGCTCGCGCGCCACCTTCACGCCATCGGCGGTGTGGGTGTCGATCATGGTGCCGAAGCGCTCCCAGGTGTCGCGGATGGTGGCCAGGCGGTCGGCGTGCGTGCTGCGGCCGCTGGCGAAGCCGTAGCGGCCCGAGGCGTCGGCGAACGACGGATGCGCATGCAGCTCGAAGCGCCCGGTGCTGCCCAGTTCGTCCCCGAACAGGCGCCGGGTGGCGGCGCCGTCGCGGCCCAGCAGGTCGAACACGAAGCGCTCGAAGTTGCTGGCCTTGCTGATGTCCATCGACGGGCTGGAGGTCTCGTGCGTGTCGGCACTGGCGCGCACGCGGTAGATGCCGGTGCGGAAGAACTCGTCGAGCACGTCGTTCTCGTTGGTGGCCACCACCAGTCGCTCGATCGGCAGGCCCATCATGCGCGCCACGTGGCCGGCGCAGACATTGCCGAAGTTGCCGCTCGGCACGGTGAAGCTCACCTTCTGCTCGTTGCCGCGCGTGGCCTGGAAGTAGCCTGCGAAGTAGTAGACGACCTGGGCGAGCAGGCGCGCCCAGTTGATCGAGTTGACCGTGCCGATCTTGTACTTGCGCTTGAACTCTGCATCGTGCGACACCGCCTTGACGATGTCCTGGCAGTCGTCGAACACGCCCTCGATCGCGATGTTGTGGATGTTGGCATCCTGCAGGCCGAACATCTGCGCCTGCTGGAACGGGCTCATGCGGCCATTCGGGCTGGTCATGAACACGCGCACGCCGCGCTTGCCCTTCATGGCGTGCTCGGCCGCGCTGCCGGTGTCGCCGCTGGTGGCGCCGAGGATGTTGAGCTCCTCGCCGCGGCGGCCCAGCTCGTACTCGAACAGGTTGCCCAGCAATTGCATGGCCATGTCCTTGAAGGCCAGCGTGGGGCCGTTGGACAGCGCCTCGAGGTAGAAGCCGTCTTCCAGCTCGCGCAGCGGCACGATCTCCTTCGTACCGAACACGGCGGCCGTGTAGGTCCTGTCGCAGATCGCCTTCAGGTCGGCGGCCGGGATGTCGTCGATGTAGAGCGACAGGATCTCGAAGGCCAGCGCGGCATAGCCCTGGTGGTCATGGATGCCGCGCCACTTGGCGAGCGTGGCCGCATCGACCTGCGGATAGGCCTCGGGCAGGTACAGGCCGCCGTCGGGCGCCAGGCCTTCGAGCAGGATCTCGCAGAAGCGCTTGCGGTCGGGATGCCCGCGGGTGGAGAGGTACTGCATCAGGCCAGCTCTTCCTTGCGGATGCGCACGATCGGCGCCAGCACCGTCGGCAGCGCCTGCATCTGGGCGATGGCGGCGTCCATGGTGCCCTCGCGCGTGTCATGCGTCAGGATGATCAGGTCGGTCTGGGCCGCGCCTTCGCCGCCCACCTCGTCGGACTCGCGCTGCAGCACGGCGTCGATGCTGATGCCGGCCTCGGCCAGCAGGCCGGTGACCTTGGCCAGCACGCCGGCCTGGTCGGCCACGCGCAGGCGCAGGTAGTAGCTGGTGACCACCTCGGCCATCGGCACCACCTGCAGGTCGCTCATGGCATCGGGCTGGAAGGCCAGGTGCGGCACGCGGTTGCCCGGGTCGGCGGTGTGCAGGCGGGCGATGTCGACCAGGTCGGCGATCACGGCGCTGGCCGTGGGCTCGCTGCCCGCGCCCTTGCCGTAGTACAGCGTGGTGCCCACGGCGTCGCCCTGCACCATGACCGCGTTCATCGCGCCTTCGACGTTGGCGATCAGGCGCTTGGCCGGCACCAGGCTCGGGTGCACGCGCAGCTCGATGCCCTTCTCGGCGCGCTTGGTGATGCCCAGCAGCTTGATGCGATAGCCCAGCTGTTCTGCATAGCGGATGTCCTGCGCGCCGAGCTTGGTGATGCCCTCCACATGGGCCTTGTCGAACTGCACCGGGATGCCGAAGGCGATGGCCGACATCAGCGTGGCTTTGTGCGCGGCGTCAACGCCCTCGATGTCGAAGGTCGGGTCGGCCTCGGCATAGCCCAGGCGCTGCGCCTCCTTGAGCACCACGTCGAAATCCAGGCCCTTGTCGCGCATCTCCGACAGGATGAAGTTGGTGGTGCCGTTGATGATCCCGGCGATCCACTGGATGCTGTTGGCGGTCAGGCCTTCGCGCAGCGCCTTGATGATGGGGATGCCGCCGGCCACGGCCGCCTCGAAGGCCACCATCACGCCCTTCTTGTGCGCAGCTTCGAAGATCTCCGTGCCATGCACCGCCAGCAGTGCCTTGTTGGCCGTGACCACGTGCTTGCCCGCAGCGATGGCCTCGAGCACCAGTTGCCTGGCCACGCCGTAGCCGCCGATCAGCTCGACCACGATGTCGATCTCGGGGTTGGCGATGACCTTGCGCGCGTCGTCCACCACCTGCACGCCCTCGCCCACCGCGGCCCGGGCGCGCGCCACGTCCAGGTCGGCCACCATGGTGATCTCGATGCCACGGCCGGCGCGGCGGCGGATCTCTTCCTGGTTGCGCTTGAGCACGTTGAACGTGCCGCTGCCGACGGTGCCAATGCCCAGCAGGCCTACTTGAATCGGTTTCATATCAATCTCGGGAACAAAAATGGCTTGAAACCCAGGAGGCTCCTGGGCTATGCGCTACGCTTTCGGTAGCTTTCAAGGAAGCGCGCAATGCGGCCGATGGCCTCGCGCAGGTCGTCCTCGTGCGGCAGGAAGACGATGCGGAAGTGGTCCGTGGTCGGCCAGTTGAAGCCGGTGCCCTGCACCAGCATCACCCGCGTCTCCTGCAGCAGTTCCAGGAAGAACTGCCGGTCATCGGCGATCGGGTACACCGCCGGGTCGAGCCGCGGGAACATGTAGAGCGCGGCCTGCGGCTTGACGCAGGTCACGCCCGGGATGGCGGTGATCAGCTCGTAGGCCAGGTCGCGCTGGCGGCGCAGTCGGCCTCCGGGGCCGACCAGTTCGTCGATGCTCTGGTAGCCGCCCAGCGCGGTCTGGATGGCCCACTGGCCCGGCACGTTGGCGCACAGGCGCATGTTCGAGAGCATGTTCAGGCCCTCGATGTAGTCCTGGGCCCGGCGCTTGTCGCCCGACAGCACCAGCCAGCCGGCGCGGTAGCCGCAGGAGCGGTAGCTCTTGGACAGCGAATTGAAGGTCAGCGTCAGCACGTCCTCCGACAGGCTGGCGATGGCCGTGTGCTTGACGTCGTCGTACAGCACCTTGTCGTAGACCTCGTCGGCGAAGATCACCAGGCCGTGCTGGCGCGCGATCTCGACGATGCTCCTGAGCAGCGCATCGGAGTACAGCGCGCCGGTCGGGTTGTTCGGGTTGATGACCACGATGCCCTTGGTGCGCGGCGTGATCTTGGCGCGGATGTCGTCCAGGTCGGGCATCCAGCCGTTGGACTCCTCGCAGCGGTAGTGCACCGGCGTCCCGCCCGACAGGCTGGTGGAGGCGGTCCACAGCGGGTAGTCGGGCGCCGGCAGCAGCAGCTCGTCGCCATCGTTGAGCAGCGCGTTGGTGGCCATCGCGATCAGCTCGGACGCGCCGTTGCCCAGGTAGATGTCGTCCAGCGTGACGCCCTTGATACCCTGCTGCTGGGTGTAGTGCATCACCGCCTTGCGCGCCGCGAAGATGCCCTTGCTGTCCGAATAGCCCGCCGAATTCGGCAGGTTGCGGATCATGTCCTGCTGGACTTCCTCGGGGGCATCGAAGCCGAACACCGCCAGGTTGCCGATGTTGAGCTTGATGATCTTCTGGCCTTCTTCCTCCATTTGTTTCGCACGGTCCATGATGGGACCGCGGATGTCATAGAGGACGTTGGCGAGCTTGGCGGATTTCTGGATGGCCTTCAAAGTCCCTCCGGGAGGATGCAAGTGCGGGGAAACCTATAATTGGACCACAAGTCCCGCCTGCCCCTCCGGCCCTGCGCCCCTCTTCGCCGCCCCGCATTCCCCCATGAAACTGCAGCCCGACAAATTCGACGTGCCGGCCATCACCGGCTACGGGCCGGGCTGGCTGGCCGTGGACGGCGAACGCATCGAATCCAGCGTGGTGATCAGCTCGCGCGGCCAGCGGCTCGCCTGGGAGTGCCGCCGCTTCGAGGACCTCACGGCAGAGCACTTCGCACTGCTGGCGACGCTGGAGTCGGAACTGGTGATTTTTGGCAGCGGGCAGCGCAACCGCTTTCCAAACCCGGCGTGGCTGCAACCCCTGATCGCGCGCCAGTTGGGCCTGGAGGCGATGGACACCGCAGCGGCCTGCCGCACCTACAACATCCTCGCCGGAGAGGGCCGCCACGTGGTGGCCGCGCTACTGCTGGAAACGTCCAGCAACCCCTGACGCTCGAAGGTCCATCTGCCGGCAAATCCCCGGACAAAACTGTAGATGGTAAAATCGCAGACTGCGGTTGGGGGCCGGAAGGAATAGCCAGTCAGTTTGATGGCGCGTCCCCCGGCTTTCAACGACCACATCCTGGCACAGGAAATAGAACTCATATGGCGATCGTTGTCAACAAGCCCATTCCCGAATTCGAAGCGAACGCCACGAACGGAATCAAAGTATCCAACACGTCCCACCTGGGCCACACGGTCGTCCTGTACTTCTACCCCAAGGACAATACACCGGGTTGTACTACGGAAGCGATGCAATTCCGTGACCGGTACAAGGATTTCGTGAAGGCCGGCGCCACCGTGTTCGGCGTTTCGCGCGACAACATGAAGTCGCACGACGAATTCAAGGCCAAGCTCGAACTGCCCTTCGAACTCATCGCCGACACCGAAGAGAAGATGTGCCACATGTTCGGCGTGGTCAAGAACAAGATCATGTACGGCAAGAAGGTCAAGGGCATCGAGCGCAGCACCTTCCTGATCGGTGCGGATGGCATCCTGGCAGCCGAATGGCGCGGCCTGAAGGTTCCGGGCCACGTGGACGAGGTGCTCGCCGCGGTCAAGGAAATCAACCGCAAGGCCGCCTGATCGCCACGGGCACGGCGCGAAATTTCCGGATTTGCAACGCTGCGCATCAGAGGCTGGCCGGACCATCCGGCTCATGCATAATGATTTCATGACGCAGGCCTTTGCAAGCGCGCTCACCACCGAAAGCCGTCTGGGGTTCCAGGCGGCTTTTTTGTTTTTCGCCCCGTCGCCCCCATCTCACCCCTCTGTCCTTTTCGCGAGCTGAACGCCCATGCCCCTGCCTCCCGCTCCCACGAAACGCGCCGCCATCCTTCCCGCAGAAGCCTATGACACGCCGGACCCCGCGCCCAGCAGCCGCGCCACGGGGCGGCGCACGAGCGCCACGCGCGGTGAGGCCGCGGTGGAACTGCGCGCAGTCCCTCCGGCCGCCAGCGCACCGGCACAGCCCGACAGCAGCCCGGCACCGGCCAGCACGCCGTCCACCGCTTCGCTGCTGACCGCGCATCCCAGCGGCAAGCGCCCCCACGCACCCCAGTCCGTGGCCCCCGCCCTGGTGCCAGCCGAGGCCGCCTCGCCGCGCCCGGCCGCACGTGGTCGCGGCCGCCCGGTGGCGGCCGAGGCGGAGCCGGTAGCGGCAGCGCCTGCGCCCGCACCGCAGCCCTCCACCAGCGGCCGCGCGCGCAAGACACGTGCCGCCGGCGCGCCGAGCAAGCTCTTCGTGCTCGACACCAATGTGCTGCTGCACGACCCGACCTGCCTGTTCCGCTTCGAGGAACACGACATCTATCTGCCGATGATCGTGCTGGAAGAGCTGGACGGCCACAAGCGCGGCATGACCGAGGTCGCCCGCAACGGCCGCCAGACCAGCCGCACGCTCGACGCGCTGGCCGGTGCCCAGGGTGCCGACATCGCCAAGGGCCTGAAGCTCGACACCACCGGCCACCGCGAGGCCGGCGGCAGTCTGTTCTTCCAGACCGAACCGCTCGACTACGCCCTGCCCACCAGCCTGCCCCAGGGCAAGGCGGACAACCAGATCCTCGGCGTGGTCGAGGCGCTGCGCGACAAGTACGCACCGCGCGAGGTGGTACTGGTGTCCAAGGACATCAACATGCGCGTCAAGGCGCGTGCGCTCGGCCTGGACGCCGAGGACTACCAGAACGACAAGGTGCTGGAAGACGGCGACCTGCTGTACTCCGGCGCGCTGGCCCTGCCGACGGACTTCTGGGCCAAGAACGGCAAGAGCGTGGAGAGCTGGCAGAGCGGCGGCAGCACCTACTACCGCATCGCCGGCCCCGCAGTGCCCAGCCTGATGGTCAACCAGTTCGCCTACTTCGAGGCACCGGGCGAGCAGAGCCTGTACGCCCGGGTCACCGAGATCCGCGACAAGACCGCCGTGCTGCAGACGCTCAAGGACTACGGCTCGGCCAAGAACGCGGTCTGGGGCGTCAACACGCGCAACCGCGAGCAGAACTTCGCGATGAACCTGCTGATGGACCCGGAAGTCGACTTCGTCACGCTCACCGGCACGGCCGGCACCGGCAAGACGCTGATGGCCCTGGCCGCCGGCCTGACCCAGGTGCTGGACGACCGCCGCTACACCGAGATCATCATGACCCGCGCCACCGTGAGCGTGGGCGAGGACATCGGCTTCCTGCCCGGCACCGAGGAAGAAAAGATGGGCCCCTGGATGGGCGCGCTGGACGACAACCTCGAATTCCTGGCCAAGGGCGACGGCGGCAACGCCGGCGAATGGGGCCGCGCGGCCACTAACGAGCTGATCCGCTCGCGCATCAAGATCAAGAGCCTGAACTTCATGCGCGGCCGCACCTTCCTGAACAAGTACGTGATCATCGACGAGGCGCAGAACCTCACGCCCAAGCAGATGAAGACGCTGATCACCCGCGCCGGTCCCGGCACCAAGATCGTCTGCATGGGCAACCTCGCACAGATCGACACGCCCTACCTCACCGAAGGCTCCTCGGGCCTGACCTTCGCGGTCGACAAGTTCAAGGGCTGGCCGCACGGCGGGCACATCACGCTCGCCCGTGGCGAACGCTCGCGGCTGGCCGACTTCGCGAGCGAGGTGCTGTAAGGCACGCCGGAGGAAACGCCATGGGAATCGGCTGGATGACCGCGCTGAAACTCGTCCCCTGGGGCGATGTGATCGAGGCTACGCCCAAGATCGTGAAGGGCGCGAAGAAGCTCTTCACCTCCACGCGCGAGGCCGCCAAGCCCGCCGCGGGCAGCATGGCGACCGTGCCTCCGGGCAGCAACGATCCGGCGGCCGTCGCCCGGCTGGCGCATGCACTGCAGGCGCAGGTGGCGGTACTGGAGAAGGAGCAACGCGATTCGGCCGAGCTGATCGCCTCGCTCGCCGAGCAGAACGCCCACATCGTGAAGGCCGTCGACGTGCTGCAGAAGCGCGTGCGCCTGCTGAGCGCCATCTGCATCGTGCTGCTGGCCAGCGTTGCCATGCTGGTGGTATGGGCCGCGCAACGCTGACTGCACCACTCATAAGCTATTAAATAAATAGCTAAAGGCCGGCGGCAGCTCCTGGCTTCCGGCCTTTTTCTTTCAAATTCTCAGAAATCCCCGCCGCTGCCGGAGGCCAGGCTTTCGAAGCGGGTCAGCGGCTTCAGGAAGGCCAGCTTGACGGTGCCAGTCGGGCCGTTACGCTGCTTGCCGATGATGACCTCGGCCACGCCCGGCTCCTTGCTGTCCTTGTTGTAGTAGTCGTCGCGGTAGATGAACATGATGATGTCCGCGTCCTGCTCGATGGCGCCGGACTCGCGCAGGTCGGACATCATGGGGCGCTTGTCGGTGCGCTGCTCGACCGAGCGGTTGAGCTGCGACAGCGCGATCACCGGGCACTGCAGCTCCTTGGCCAGCATCTTCAGGCCCCGCGAGATCTCGCCCAGTTCGGTGGCGCGGTTGTCGCTGCCGCTGGAGCTCGATCCGCTCATCAGCTGCAGATAGTCGACCACGATCAGGCCGAGCTTGCCGCACTGGCGCGCCAGGCGGCGGGCGTTGGCGCGCAGCTCGCTGGGGGTCAGCCCGGGCGTCTCGTCGATGTGCAGCGACACGGTGCGCAGCCGCTCGATGGCTTCGGTCAGGCGCGGCCATTCGTCGTCGCTGAGCTTGCCGGTGCGCAGATGGCCCTGGTCAATGCGGCCGATCGAGCCCACGATACGCACCGCCAGCTGCGAGGCACCCATTTCCATCGAGAACACTGCCACCGGCAGGCCCTCGTTGAGCGCCACGTGCTCGGCGATGTTCACTGCGAACGCGGTCTTGCCCATGGACGGCCGCGCCGCCAGCACCACCATGTCGCCGGCCTGCAGGCCCGAGGTCATGCGATCCAGGTCAATGAAGCCGGTGGGCACGCCGGTGATGTCGTTCGGGTTGTCCGCCATCTCCTGCACGCGGTCGAGCAGGTCCACCACCAGGGTGTCCATGCTCTGGAAGCCCTGCTTCATCCGCGAGCCTTCCTCGCCGATGTTGAAGATCTTCTGCTCGGCCTCGTCCAGGATCTTGGCCACCGGCCGGCCCTGGGGGTTGAAGGCGTTGGTGGCGATCTCGTCGCTGGCCGTCACCAGCTTGCGCAGGATGCCGCGCTCGCGCACGATCTCCGCGTAGCGCCGGATGTTGCTGGCGCTGGGCACGTACTGCGCCAGCTGGTTCAGGTAGACCAGCCCGCCGACCTCGTCGGCCTTGCCCTGGCTCTGCAGGTGCTCGAACACCGTGATCACGTCGGCCGGCTTGGAGCCGTTGATCAGGCTGCTGACGGCCGTGAAGATCAGCTGGTGCTCGAAGCGGTAGAAGTCGCCTTCCTTGAGCAGATCACCCACGCGGTCCCAGGCGCCGTTGTCCAGCAGCAAGCCGCCCAGCACGCTGGACTCCGCCTCGATGGAGTGCGGCGGCACGCGCAGCTGCGCCACCTCCTGGTCGGTGGAGGAGTCGCGAGAGCTGAAGCTGGGAACGGCGGACATGGATTTCTTGGCAGGCATCGCATCCTACGGCGCAAACGCGCGATCGGCTATGGATAAGGCTGGGCACAAGCGGTGCAGCTGCGGTTGATGCTGCAGGACAAGCTGTGGACCCAAAACAAAAGCCGCCCGAAGGCGGCTTTTGTACATACGGTGGACGCGCTTACGCGGTCTCGCCGTACACGGTCACGGTGATCTCGACCGTCACATCGGTGTGCAGTTGCACGCTGACGGTGTTGTCGCCAACGGTCTTGATCGGGCCGTTGGGCAGGCGCACCTGCGACTTGGCAACCTTGTAACCGTTCTTGGACAGTTCTTCGGCGATGTCGGCATTGGTGACCGAACCGAACAGGCGGCCGTCAACGCCGGCCTTCTGGGTCAGCTTCACGGTCGTGCCGGCGAGCTTCTCGCCCTGGCCTTCAGCTTCTGCCAGCTTGGCGGCAGCTGCCTTTTCGAGTTCGGCGCGCTTGGCTTCGAACTCAGCCTTGGCGGCTGCGGTGGCGCGGCGGGCGCGGCCTTGCGGGATCAGGAAATTACGGGCGTAACCGTCCTTGACCTTGACGATTTCGCCCAGGGTGCCGAGGTTCACGACCTTGTCGAGCAGGATGATTTGCATGACAGGGCTCCTTAGTTGGACTTGTGCTGGTCGCTGTACGGGACCATGGCCAGGAAGCGCGCGCGCTTGATGGCGGTGTTGAGCTGGCGTTGGTAGATCGCGCGGGTGCCGGTCAGGCGTGCGGGAATGATCTTGCCGTTTTCAGCGATGAAGTCACGCAGGGTGTCGACATCCTTGTAGTCGATTTCTTCGACGCCGGCGACGGTGAAGCGGCAGAAGCGCTTGCGCTTGAACAGCAGCGACTGGGTGTTGCGCTTCGGGCGCTTGTCTTTGTTGAATTTCTTGAACGTGGCCATGGCTGGACCTCTCGAAAATTAATCTTGCTGGAATTCCTGGATATGCAGCACGGCATGCCTGCCGTTGCGCGGAGTGGCCAGAAAACCGGTGAAGCGCCAGATGCTGCCGACCGCCTGCCGGGCAAGCCGCTCGGCGGTGGTACCGAAGGCTACCGCCTTGATCGCTGCCTTCACCTCACGCGGCTGGCCGGCTTCTGTGACCCGGGACTCGTGTTCGAGCCGCAGATCCAGCGCGGGCAGTCCGGCGGGTGTGTAGCGCATGGCGTTCACTTCGGCAATGCTGGCACCCAGGACGACCTGGTTTTCCACTCCGTCGCCGGGCCTTAGCGGTCCCGGTCGCCCCGGTCGTTGCGCTCGCCGCGGTCCGGACGCTCGCCACGCTCGCCGGAGGCGGCGAACTCGGCTTGCTGTGCCTTGCGGGCTTCTTCGCGCTCGACGGTCTTCATCATCGAGGACGGGCCGGTGTCGGCCTTCTTGCGCTGCACGGTCAGGTGGCGCAGCACGGCATCGTTGAACTTGAAGGCATGCTCCAGTTCAGCCATCACGGCCTGGTCAGCCTCGATGTTGATGCACAGGTAGTGGGCCTTGGCCAGCTTGTTGATGAGGTAGGCCAGTTGGCGGCGACCCCAGTCTTCCACGCGGTGGACCTTGCCACCGCCAGCGGTGATCATGCCCTTGTAGCGCTCGAGCATGGCGGGAACCTGCTCGCTTTGATCCGGGTGGATCAGCAGGATGATTTCATAATGACGCATAGACTCTCCTTGTGGCTGGCCGTCGTTGCCGAAAATCGACGGCTTTGGTGACAGTCGCCCGCTGCGTCAGTAGCGGTACGACAAGGCAAAGCCGGCGATTATAGCGCGGCAATTTCCTTTTGGGGGCCGCTTGCAATCGCGGCAACCAAGACCACCTTCTCCTGATTCACGCGTTGCACAGATTGCAAGACCCTGCTCTTGAAACGGTGGGGAATGCCTTCAGGTTACGCGCGTGTCAACCTGAAACATCCGTTGAACTGATGACTGACAACACCCGACCCCATCCCGATCTGCCCGCCGACGCCAGCCCCGAGGAAATCGAGGCGGCCATGCACGCGAACGCAGCCGACGCCCTGGCCGCCTCCCAGGCGGAGCTGGCCGCGCTGCAGGCCAAGAGCGCCGAGCTGGCCGACCAGTTCCTGCGCGCCAAGGCCGAGGCCGAGAACGCCCGCCGCCGCGCCGAGGACGAAATCGCCAAGGCTCGCAAGTTCGGCATCGAGAGCTTCGCCGAGAGCCTGTTGCCGGTGGCCGACAGCCTGGATGCCGCACTGGCGGTGAAGGAGGCCACGCCGGAGCAGTTGCGCGAAGGCGCCGAAGCCACGCTGCGGCAGCTCACGGCGGCGCTGGAACGCAACAAGGTGCTGGCGATCCAGCCGCCTGCCGGCGCCAAGTTCGACCCGCACCAGCACCAGGCCATCAGCGTGGTCCCGTCCGAACAGGAGGCCAACACCGTGGTGTCCGTACTACAGAAGGGCTATTCCATCGCCGATCGCACGCTGCGTCCGGCGCTGGTCACCGTGGCGGCGCCGAAGTAGGCGACCCCGGGGACTTTTTTTCGTGGATGCCGTCGAGGGCGGCACGGTGCGACAGGGCCGGAAGGGCCTTGAATAGCACCAAGTTATCCACAACTCGGATCTGAGTCCGAACACCAACAGGGCGGCAACGCCCACCCATATTTTCAAGATCAGGAGAAATTTCATGGCCAAGATCATCGGCATCGACCTGGGCACCACGAATTCGTGCGTCGCCATCATGGAAGGCAACACCACCAAGGTCATCGAGAACTCGGAAGGCGCGCGCACCACGCCCTCCATCGTGGCCTACCAGGAGGGTGGCGAGATCCTCGTCGGCGCCTCGGCCAAGCGCCAGGCCGTGACCAACCCCAAGAACACGCTGTATGCGATCAAGCGCCTGATCGGCCGCAAGTTCACCGAGAAGGAAGTGCAGAAGGACATCGACCTGATGCCCTACCAGATCGTGGCCGCCGACAACGGCGACGCCTGGGTCGAAGTGCGCGGCACCAAGATCTCGGCCCAGCAGGTCAGCGCCGACATCCTGCGCAAGATGAAGAAGACCGCCGAGGACTACCTGGGCGAAACGGTGACCGAGGCCGTGATCACGGTGCCCGCGTACTTCAACGACGCGCAGCGCCAGGCCACCAAGGACGCCGGCCGCATCGCCGGCCTGGATGTCAAGCGCATCATCAACGAGCCGACCGCGGCCGCGCTGGCCTTCGGCCTGGACAAGAACGAGAAGGGTGACCGCAAGATCGCCGTGTACGACCTGGGCGGCGGCACCTTCGACGTGTCGATCATCGAGATCGCCGACGTCGACGGCGAGAAGCAGTTCGAGGTGCTGTCCACCAACGGCGACACCTTCCTGGGCGGCGAGGACTTCGACCAGCGCATCATCGACTACATCATCGGCG
>Ga0116227_10004869_pt1 | contig 28778 bp, 30 predicted proteins | sample S1TSphgellanicum_FD_89693 | JGI IMG/M metagenome (GOLD analysis project Ga0116227, IMG submission 89693) | Host-associated microbial communities from peat moss isolated from Minnesota, USA - S1T2_Fb - Sphagnum magellanicum MG | ecosystem: Host-associated > Plants > Peat moss > Unclassified...
TATTTTTATCTCACAAAAAACACCAATAGCTTGTCTCTTTTTATTTTAAAAAATATATATATATATAAATATATATATATATATATATATATATATATATATATATATATATATATATATTTATATATTTTAGCCATGCATGAAAAGGGATGTATGAAAATATGTAGAAAAATGTTTTATGTGTCAAATAATTAAAACTTAACAAATTAAGACCCCAAGTTCTTTACAACCATTGGGGGTCCTTAATAACAAATGGGAATCCATTAGCATGGACTTCATAATGGGTTTGCTTAAGAACCAGAAAAGGCATGACAATATTTTTGTGGTCATTAATCAACTCACAAAGCCAGTTCCATGTCATTATGTAAGCCATTGATGTGGCAAAACTATTTTTTTGTGAAATTTTTCGTTTACATGGTTTGTTAAAAGAAATTATTTGTGATTGGGACCAAAAGTTTGTCAACTAATTTTGGGGTACTTTGCTCAAAATGTTGGGCGCCAAACTAAAAATGTGTAGTGCATGTCACCTTGAAATAAATGCCCTAATAAAAAGAACCAATCATATGTTGGAAGATATGTTAAGAAATTATGTAGGGCATAAACAAGTGTCATGGGAGCAATACCTATTTATGGTGGAATTTGCCTATAATATAAATTGACATTTTTCCATTAAAACTAATCCATTTTATGTTGTTTATGGTTAGGAATGTTTAACTCCTCTTTCTATTTCAACATCCACCTCTAATGTGGAGGGAGTTAATCAAATGACACACAGTATGCATCATACTTTAAAACTAGTCAAAGAAAGTATGTAGAGTGCACAAGATTGAACTAAGTTTTACGCGGATAAAAATCGTACCCCTTGAGAGTTTGAGGTGAATGATTAGGTCTTTTTACAAGTCAAGCCCCAACTAAGTGGCCTAAAATTGGGGAAATGCCAAAAACATTTTTTTAGATTTTATGGACCCTTTGTCATAACAATTTTTTTTGGAAAGGTAGCCCACCAATTGGATCTCCCAAAGTCATGGCGAATCCACAATGTGTTCCATGTTAGACTTGTTAGAAAAATATGTGTCAAATCTTTTTCAAATTTTGCTAGAATTACCTCAGATTTTAGATGAAAGGAACACCTTAGCAAAACTTGAACAAATTCTAAAAACTGCAATACACCAACATCAAAATAGAGTGTGAAATGAAGTGTTGGTAAAATGGAAACATCATCTTGTTGAACAAGTTATTTGGGAAAATGAAACATAATTTCAATTTAATTTTCTTGATTTTTGTCATTGAAGAAAATGACCTCTTTTTTTTGGAGGGGGAGCATGTTAGCGACCAATTGAGGTGATGGATGCATGTAAAGAATTGTTGACAAAATTTTTGAAGCAAGAAATGTCATTTGTAAATTTACCTAAGATGTGGCAAACACTTAGAAGCTTTGCCACAATGGAACATGCATTGGGGAAAGCGTGGAGGATAAAGGAGGGTAGGCTAGAAGAGAGTGACTTTATTTTTTGGCTTGGTTAGGAATATTTTAAAAAAGCAATAGAGCAAAACGCCTCCATGCTTGTGGTTGGGTGGTGAAATCTGTGCTTTGTGTTCATATTTGTAAAGAAGTAAAGAGGCACAATGTGTGAGATTTTTGTTGTGTCATTGGTTAATAGGTTGCAAAATAGGTGTCATTTTGAGTTCGTTGAATTTTGGTTTGTTGTAAGAAAGTTGTTCCAAGAGGGAGTTGTAAAATGGTGTATGAGGTTTAAATGTCTTGGATTGTGATGGTGTTGTAAGCAGTTGAAGTCATGTGGGTGATTGAGAAAAAAGAAGAGGTGCAAGAATTTTCATTGGGTGTAGGTAAGTAACAGGCCACTGAAGTGGATTTTAGTTTTCTTTAAAAACCTCTCTATTTGGTCAACTAGTCCACAAAAGTGGTTGGTTTAAGAAAGCCTTGTGGAGTTAGTTTTCTTAAATTTTTTATATTTTCCTATGATTAACATATTGAAATAGTGAAATAAAAAAGGACTAACATATTGGGACAATGAGAGCAAGAGGGACCTATACTTGGTATTTCAAAGGCAAAGATGCAAAGGTCCAAGATTTTAAGCTCAAAATCTTATTATGTTATCATTCACTCATATAGATTATTGAACAATTTTACACCAAACACCCTATCTTCCCCATTTTTTTATTGAATTAAACCATTTTTGTGGCATTGGAAATGTTAGGTGGAAGGTTACAAATGTTTTTTGAGCTTTAGAAGGAGAGGAGCAATGTGTGAGGATTTGACCTTCTTTGACTTCTTAAGTGTTCACTCAAAGGTCTATCTACCCTAGTTTTTTAAAAAAAAGATTAGTTTATGTTAGATTAAGTTAGTTTAGATTTTGATTTAGGTTAATTTAGGTTAGTTTATTGAGGAGGAGGTGAAAAGCATTGGGAGGTGAAAACCAAACATATAAAAACAAGTTTGTTTTTGTTTTTCAAATATTTTTTAATTGAGATTTTTTTAATGAATATAAATTTGAAATCCAAATTGTGAAAACTAAATATAAAAATTGATTATTATCATATTTGTGAGAACCACCTTGTTTGAGAACTAGCTTGATTATTTTTTTAATGTGATACCTTGATTAATTCTCATAAACCTTTAAAATTAATTTTCAAAGAGTTAGGTTGATTCTTTCAAATGTGGGGAAGAACCAATGTAACCAAAAGAGAAAGGGTACACAAACCATTTGCCTCTCTTTCATATCCTTACTCCTATTACAATGTTTGTAATTTATCTCTTGTCAAGCAGGCATTATTATAACAGTCTGATCTAAAGTCCCATAATATGTGATCCTTCAGACTAGGCGGATCTTCAGAAGATACATGCCTATCAACCTATCTTAAATTTACTATAGTAGTAGTCCTTAGTTACTGTTGAAAACAAAAACATTTTTGTATTGTGAGCGCAAGAGTTAGTAGGGTCTGGCTTGAAGTCAGCGTTCTTAGTGTTCATTCGATCTGTGATGAACTACTAATCCACCCCCACTACATAGATCAATGCAGAGAAATGTTTGGTCTAGTCTTTAGCAACATATCAACTTCTAGGTACTACTCCACAACTGAACCAGGTATGCCAAGTTGGTTTGCAACTACTCAAGAAAGAAACATCATTTTGTGAGAAATATGGATCTATAAATGCTTGCTATGATTTCTCCCATCCTGCTTCTCTCTCACTCACATTCTACATAGTCCAAAGGATACCCACAAAGGTTTATGGCTCCCATTCAATTGGATGAACTACCCACTAGATTGTAAAGTAAGGTTTCCACCAAGCCTTTACAAAATGTAGTTTTCTATATGCTTCTAATTCTATAGTTCAGACCACCTTTAGGCGTCATCAGCCTTCAACATCAACCTTTTATCAATCCTAATTCTAACTAGAACATAAAGCTGGCCATCATATAGTTTCTGGTGCAGTGGAGAAAAACACAACAACTATACATTCTTGCAAGCTCTCTCCTACAACAAAAATTGCACTTCTTTCTACCAAGTAACAGACTTGCCTTTTGCCTTCGAATCTCGCCTCTTATCCTCATCCAACTGCCTCTTCTTCCCATCTTCATTGCACACATGAATCGCGCTTGGCCACCCATCGTCAGTTGCCAACCTGTTTCACATAACACAAAAGCAACAAACTTTCCTACTCCACAGTCACTAACAAACAATGAAGAGATAAACCCCGCCACTTGCATGAAGAAAGTTGACGGTGGTTCAACACCTAAACCCTAAAACGAATATAGCGTTCACACTACATAATCTAAATGACTCCCTATCTGGTCACACTAGAACCAATGCGTCTCATTAAAAAAAAAGGAGAACCACACAACATTGGTTCAGACCCATGACAAGCAGTTAGGAGAAACATGAAAAAATGCCAATAGTTATCAGGGCCTCTTAAGGTTCATAATCATGGTTCTCAAAAAATTCAAGGAACCAATTCTGATCTATAGACTATAATCACAGTTCTCCAAAGTTTTCAAAATATCAAACAACTGCCAATTCTTTATTCAGTTCTCTCATAAAAACCAAAGGTTCTTTGAGTAACCAAAACCAATGGTTCTTTGATTCTGATTTTTCCAACAAACTAGAACCAATGGCTTTTTTTTTATTAATCCAAGCAAATGATACACAAGTGTTATCATTCTTGCTTTCATCCACCATGATGCAACCCGAAAATTACCTGGAGCAAGTGGGCAACCCATGATGGGCAGATTTGCTTATGAAAATGGTGGTCATCCCAATCTTCCTCATTTCATCACATCTGTCCTGCCAAAAATGGCAGACACTGAAAGAGATAAAGAGACAAGGACATCTTTACAAAAGATATGCCGCAATAAACAAGGGGTGTGTCACATTGTGGCCTTGCCATTTATATTAAAAAGTATCTTAAGGCAAATGAAGAATTATGGACATTCAAATGTTTCAGCATGCAAAAATATAATCTTCAAAAAAGTCCTCTAATAGAAAAACCAAAATCCTTCAAGATATCATAACTCTATAACTAATCTCAAATTTTATCACAAACCAAAAATATCATCTTTCAAAATCCTCATGTAAATATGAGACCTACTACCTATAGGCCAAAATCCCTTAAGCTACTATACTCTATATTTAACCTAAACACAATATCCTTGCCTTGGTAGGCAAGGCCAACAAACAGTGGCTCATTGCGCAAGGACTATGCCCTTAATGGCAAGTTTAAACTAGCACCAGTTAAAAGAGGAAATGTCTCATGAAGTCTCACCAAAACATGAACCCATGATAGTTGGCCAGAGTGAAGGGCTAATCAACAATAGCATTGGGAGTTACATCCCATTTGTGGTGGATGAAGGTCCTTATTCAATCCAGTCCTCAAGACCCTTTGTCATTCACTGCGTCCCAATGACCATTCCTATGGGCAAGGCTACATGAACTCATTAGAGTTATCCCTAAAGTCTCGTGATTAGGGGAGGCCAAGAATAATAAAGTTTTGAAATAATAGGGCATCAAACGTGTAACTGGGAATGACAATTTCATAAAGCAGAATTACTGGGACCCAAACCAGTTTTACCAACAAATTTGGTGATAATCTGAGTTTCATCCTGTCTTTCCTTTTTTCGCAAGCGCCTCCATTGCTGAGTTTCATCCTGTCTTTCCTTTTTTCCTAAGGGCCTCCACTGCTGCTACATATATTTTCGTTGCTCCTACTTGTACAACTACAATAATTACTCTTGGGTTAACTAGCACCCATGTTGGTAGCATGGTTGAATCCCAAAATCCATTTAAATAATTTCTAAATATGACAAGTGTTCCATGCTCATTGCTTAGACTAAATCAGGGTCTCCGAGTTCAAATCTAACATTTTCGGGCTTAATATGGGCACTGCAAGGTCTCACTCCAAAAGGTGAAGGTATCAAATTGGGGATAAACATCATGGTAAATAATAGACCCTATTTGGTTGGTAAGTTTATTCTGCTACCTTTTTTATTACACTGCCAAAATTGATAAAATATTCAGACTTACCCTGTTTTTACCCTACCCGTCTAGTTTGAGTTTGAGTTTTAACTTCACCTGGGGTAGGTAGTTGTTTTGAAGTGGGTAAAAAACAGCATACACAAAATAAATAAATATACTCGTCTTTATTGTGAGCCAGTTTCATGCATTCGCCATTTCTTCAATGGACTCTATTATGGTGTATTTGTTTTAGTTTTGGTGACTAATTGGTAATTATTTTTGTCCAGTTTGCATTTTATATCCTTCCATTGCCCTAACTCACTTTCACAAATATTCTTATTTTACACTCTTGGAACTTTTTAAAAAAAAAGAATCATTCTCTATTATAGAAGCTTTTAATATATTACTAAAGTGTTGAATGGATTTTTATTTCTTTTGTTAAGCTAAGGTTTACCTTACCTCTTTATTTTGTGTCTAATTGTTTATATCCATAAGACAAATATAGTGTTAAGTCCAAAATTAGTGTGCTAAGCAACTTAAACTTGGGTCAATCTTTTTTTTTTTTGAGAACATAAAAAATAATATCTCAAGTGGTAATTCCTCAAACTTTTAATTTTTTCTTTGGAAACCTCATGTTGTGGAAGTACCTAGGGTTAGTTTACAAGAGTGGTTATGATGAAAGATTTTAGAATGTTGTGTAACAAATTTTTAACCTTAGGGTTTGGATGTGAATAGGAAAAAGTTTTAGGGTTTCAAGGAAGAACGTTTTCTCTTGTTTTCAATTGGGGGTGTTTACGCATGACGGCAATGGAGACAAGGAAAAGGAGTGATGGAGATGCGGTGGTGTTTTTGGCTTTGATGTTCTTATGTCATTTTCTTTTATGTGGGATGAATGAACTGGTGTGAATATTATTGGACATTGGCTGAATGTGAAGCAAAGGAGTTGCCAAGTGATGGGGAGTCGGTGGAACTCTCGCTATGGAGTAGAAGAAAGAAGAATAACAAAGCAGATAAGTGGGAAAAGCGGATGCATTGGTTTTGGGTAGAGGTTTTTAGAGAAGGAATGGTAGATTTTTTTGTGCCCTAATAGAAATATAGAGAGATCTGCTGCACAATGTACTTTGAGAGGTAGAAATTTAGTTTAGGAGGTGGGTTTGGAGGTTGATGATGAAAGGGATGATGAAGATCTTAAGGGTCTCAAGAGTAGCCTGGAATCTTCTCAATGTGTGTGGGTCGAATTGATTTGTGTGTGAATGTTGTTGATTTGCATATCATGAAAGAACATCTTAATTACTGGGAATTTTGAAAAACAGTCACAGTCCGTTGAATTTTACAAGGCGGATCATGTAAGGTGGCTGTGGTTATTTGTAAAACTTGTGAAGCAGTCAATGGGGAGTTGAAGTGTATTGTTTTCTTTTTTTTATGTGTTGTCAATTTAAGGGGTGGTTTCATGAGTACTGGTTCATGCACTTTATTTGGACTCAAGGGTCTATGTTACAAAATGTAATTTGAGACTTGGGTTCTTGTGGAAGTTTAATGTTGTTCTAGGTTTATGTGGTCTAAAGAGATTGAGAAGAGAAGGAAGGTCAGTGGGTTCAAAAAAGAGAGATTAGAGAGATCTGACCCTTTAAAAACTTCAAGCCTCTTTTTATTGGTGAAGGCAGGAATTTAGGTGGCCCCTAGCTTTGAATTAAGTGACCACAAGCTCAAGACAGTGGGTAATTTTGAGAGTGGTTCTACCATTTAATATATGTGTTCCTTGTTTTGATTATTGTGTGCCTTAGTTTTTTGTCACAATTGTTCGGTTTTGTTTGTGGCTTGTTCCTTTTTACCTTTCTTTCACCTTTTACCTATAATTCTTTTATTGTTATTTTCTAAACAACAAGTAGGACAACATAGTCATACCAACCTTATTTAATCTCAACCTGACACTACGGCAACAATGATTTACTAAATTAGTTCTTTGTTATACTATTATTGCCCTTAGTTAACCAACATTAACATCATCACATCTTATTGCTTTCTTGTTACCTCCCATCCTTTCTGCCCACCTCCCACCTATATTCACTACACAACAACCCTAACTTCAATTGGAAACCTTCATACACTAAAGTTATTTTTATCCTCCACTTTTCAAGACCACAACACCACATTCACAGATGAAATGTTCAACCATTCACATTGACAAACTCCTGAAATCCTTTATGTTCCAATCAAATACATGAAGTCCTCCTTAATGGTCTCTTAATAATTCTATCTACCATCCTATCATAAAAATGAAACCCCTTCCCTTGTTGTAACATTATTTGACCTTTAATTAAGTATAACCCCCCCAAAAACACAACCCACCCACAACCTCTTTTCTTTACCCCCCCTCACCCGATCCAATCTTTTTCCAAAGTCTTCACAAGTCCTTAGCCTCCCCTTTTGTACCTCGTTGCCTTTGCCCATTCTTCCACACCCTTGTTTGCTCGTTTTTCCCTCTTGTCTTTCCTCCTCATCCCAAATAGTCCTTGGGTAGCTACCACCGCCTCCCTTGCCTCCCACTCATACCTCCACCTCCTTTTCTCTTGTGTCCTCCCTAAGCTCACCTCGATGGTCTCATTCTTCAAGAATGAATAACCACCTCCTACTTGCTTTTTATGATGTATTTAGTCGTTTCAACTTTCCCCAGATCCTCACATCATATTCCAACTTTCACCCCAAATTCACGAGTATATGACCATCTTCCCATCAATTGAAAAGTCAACAAGAAGGAGTTGACCAAGAAGCCCCCATCCCTCTATTGTAACATCCTAGTCACCTAATCAAAACCTAAGTAGAAATTCTAAGAGTTAATTTTTTTCAACTATTCTCTTCCTTTACCCAATAGGTCAACTAGCCTAAGGCAAGATAAAATGACCCCTATCATTTGCAAACTAGCTAACCCACTTCCTTCTATCTTATCCAAGCCATTGTTCCTTAAAATCCAAGGTAGTTAAGACTTTATCCCAACCCTATTAGATCATGTTCTCTTTCCCCCTTCCCAAAAACATCAATCCCACAAAATGAATCATTATTTTAACAAAATGGGGTTAGACTAATTTTTATCCAACATATAGGATAAATGATAAATGAATTACCTTTAAATTTACCTTGTGATAAGTAGTAAATGATCAAAATTTTCTATTTTGGCAAAAAAAAGAAACTTGTTTTTTATTTCTTCACCTTATTGTGTAATATTTGGGAAAAAATGATGGATTCAAGTGAAAATGAAAATGAATTAAATGTCAATGAAAGTGTTATTGAAAAAGATGTAGAAAATTTGAAAAGTGCAAATTTCCGAACAAAAAATAATGTAGTAAAAAGAAATGAAGAAAAAAGTATACAAACAAGTTTTGAAAATCTATATGTTCAAAGGAGAACATGAAGAAGGGATAATAGAAATGTATTATGAACATTCTATTGTGTCAATGATGTGAAAGATGTTGATGGGGGTAGTCCTCAAGTCATGAGATGCATTCTTTGTCACAATCCCCCTATACTTGAATTTAATTCAAGCATTAAAAAAAGTAAAGGTTTAATAACACATTATAAGACATATTGAATTACAACTTTGAGAAAACATGTGGATACAGACCATTTCATCATGTTAACAAAAATTGAAGAGGAAGTGAATAATGCAATAAGAAGAATTGTTGAAAAACAACCTACAAGAAGAGGTCTAATGTGTTAATCAATGCAATATTTATTTATTTCGTTGTGGAAGATCTTTTCAAACATGATGGCTATGTAATAGAAAAACTTTGTATTGTGAAAAATCACCTACCTTTTTAACTTGTGGAAAACAATTGGTTCAAATGTTTTGTTTTACACTTATGTTCTTGAGTGGTCTTCCTTTTAAAAAGATAATTTTCCAAAGAAATGTTGCTTACGTAATGGAAAAAACAAAACAAAAATATATTTTTGCCAAAATTGATAGATTGTATTTTTACAACAATTAGTTTTGATTTATGAATGTCCAAGGGGACACGTTATATATTTGCTTGTCAATAAGTTTTTGGGATGTGATTGGCAACCTAAACATGTGACTATTGGTTTCTTTGAAGCAACATAGGTTACTAATCAATCTTTTGCTAATAATCTAACAAAATTGTTTAATCAATATGGGTTGAGAAAAAAAATTATTGCTTACATGTGAAAGATCAAGGGTCCAATTTGAATATCACAATTATTGCCTTCAAATTTATTGTGAGATGTGAAGTTTTTAATTTGGATGAAAGCTTTCAATGCAATTTTTTTGGTCATGTGTTTTTCAAAGCATGTCAATATGCCACAATTAACAAAAAAATTGTAAATTTTAAAATTTTGTTTCAATCAAGTTTGCATAATCAAATATGTGGAAATGTATAATTTGGTTTTAAAAATCTAAGAAGAGTAGATAGGAATGGAAAAAGGTTTGTGCAAATTACAATTTTCACCCAAGAAAATTAAATACTTTAATGAAAACAATGTAAATTTTTTATCTATTATTGCTTGCATATTTTCATTATTAATTAATTAATTGTGCTAGTTGGATATATTAACATTTCATGTGTAAATTTAATTGTAGGTTTGTTAACAAAATCATTATATTTTTAAAAGCCTTGCAATTTAAGGATGTATTTATCTTTTACTACAATAGACAAAATGTTATTAAAATTAGTGAAAAAGTTTCACTTTTTATTACGACACATTTTAAAAATAATTTTGGATTTTTTTCACTTGCTGTGAATGCTTGTGTTTTGAATCAACCTAATGGGCATTGGTTACTTTCTTATGCATTGCAATCTACTATATGAATGTGCTTGAAATTCAAGGAAGAATTCCCAAATCTATCAACCAAAGTCCCTTTGATTGATGATGATTCTAGGGTTGCTCTTAAGTTGCTTAGTTTGCTTCCAACATCAAAAATGAAAATTGGGTTTTTTTTAGATTTTTTTTTCTTTTCTAACAAGATAAGAAAAAAGAAGTTTATAACATGTTGTCTTTGATGCTGGACCTCAAATTTAAGAACCTTTGTTTAATATCGTTTTTTTAGTGGTCGTGAGGAGGGTGTGGTTTTTGCTAAGGCATTTCATAGGAAATTTTTATATTTTATGGTTTTCAATGTGGCATAAATTAAAGTTGTCTTCGCAAGGCAAACAATTATTGAGGATCGCGTGGATATTTTTGAACAAACCGCCAACACAAGTGAATTAGCAAAAAAAGCCTTTTCCATAGAAAATTATTAATTTTCAGACATTATCAACTGGATTTTAAGGAAATCAATTATCCTTTTCAATGGTGGAGGAAATATGAAACCATGTTTCATATTGTTAATTTTTTGGCTCGTAAATTTCTAGGCATTGTAGAATTACAAATTGAGAAAGAAAAAAAAAATCTTTAGGAGATGTCTTTTGCAATGGGACAATTTTAAAAAGTTGATTTTTGTGAAAAAAACTAGTCAAGTGATCTAGAGTTGGTTGTAAGTCTTCTTCTAATTTGGTGAAGTTAATTGATAATGATTTTAGTTTAAAAGAGGAGCTTGAAAAGCTTCCAAGCTGTATTTGAACAAAATGAAATCATGAACATATAAAATGTTTAAAGAATTATTATTATTATTATTATTATTTTCATTCAAATTTCTTTAATTTTAAAAATAATCTTAATAATTAAAATAACTTATGGATAAAAATAATTAAACATTTGATACCCAATTTTTGAGAACCACCTTTGAAGATCGATTGGGAACTGACACTTTGAAAACTGGACTTGACAATTCTCGATAAAAACTGGTAAACTACCCCTGCACTCCAATATACCAGAATTTTCCTACAATCCGAGCAGGTGTTTAGTCTTTACACTTGGCAAAGGCTTATGCCATGCACTTTGCTCACAGGCTTTATTTTGGTAAAGCCCCCGGCCTACACAAAAATAAAAATAAAATTCTAAATTAAGAAAATAAAAATAAAATCTCTAACTAGCCTAGCAATGGCTTTGATAAAGGCTGTTTGAAAAAAAAATCAACAGCCCTTAATTGAAATTAGCAACCCCATCATTTTGAATAAAGGGCCCCCAACCTCATCCCACGTTCCCAACCTCCCGCCGCCCCCCTCTTTCATCTAATAATAACAAATAGAGTGGGTGCCCTTTCGTTCCCCACCTCCTCCCTCTGCTTTCACAAACTACCAAACACACTAGCGGGTTCCCTTCGTTCCCCACCTCCTTCCGCTGCTTTCACAAACTACCAAACACACTAGCGAGTTCCCTTCGTTCCCCACCTCTTCCCTATGCTTTAACAAACTACCAAACAGAGTAGCGGGTTCCCTTCGTTCCCCACCTCTTCCCTATGCTTTAACTAACTACCAAACAGAGTAGCGAGTTCCCTTCGTTCCCCACCTCTTCCCTATGCTTTAACAAACTACCAAACAGAGTAGCGGGTTCCCGTAGCGGGTTCCCTCCGTTCCCCACCTCCTCTCTCTGCTTTCACAAACTACCAAACAGAGTAGCGGGTTCCCTTCGTTCCCCGCCTCCTCCATCTGTTTTCCCAACTACCAAACACAGTAACCCACGTTTGGATGCTCCATAGTTAGCGGCGCCCCCAAATTACCGCCGGTTAGCTATGGAGCGTAAGATGGGCCTGCGCCGGCCTCCTCTACAAATAGCGGAAAGATGGTTTTTAGTTGTTAGTTGTTTAGCCTCTTCCCCCCTCCCCTTCCCCCTGACGGCGCCTTTTATCGGCGACTCTTGAAAGCCGCGATTCTGCTCGGCTCGGTTTGGTTTGCTTTCGGCTCGGCGCTGATCATCATCGCTGCATATCCGTCGTCGTCGTCGTCGCGCTCCTTCTTCTGCTGCGTGGTTCTAGGCACTGAATCATCCTGCGTTTTTTGCGCCTCATCACGTACTAACCAAAGCCTGTTTGTTTGTAAGCGCGCGTTTCCTGATGTTTCTCAACAGTTTATGAATTGAATCTCTTCAAGAAGAAGCCAGTAGCAGCTGCAGCTAGCCAGCCAAGCTCTTGTAGCAAGCAAGGCTCACGTTTCTGTCTCCATTACTGCGAGTTAGCGTCGCGTCCTTTACAGAAGACATGAATCCTTTCTATTGATTTTTTAAAATTTATTTTGCTGTTGTTTTGTCGTCGATTCTAGCGTGCATTCATGTCTTCTTCTTCGTGGGTGTGAGCTTTTGCTCTCTGGGTGAGCGCGCGCTCGTCGCAAATCCGTCGGATCTGGATCCAACTCCCTGCGTTTCAGCTTCCATGTAAGGAACTAGAATATTGTGACGTATCATCCTCTTTAGACTATCCAGTATTATGATCCGTAGCTACTGTGAATAAGGTTTGCAAGCAACAACTCGCGATCTCGTTGATCTTTTTTGTTTGCTGCATGCAGAAGAGAGCGAGAGTGTGTGTCCATTGTGTGTTTGAATGCTTTGAATTTGCTGTGGAATAGGAATTGGAATTCGGCAGAGTTGCACAATTATATTTTTCTTTGCGCCTTTTTATTAACAAGAATAGATTCAATGGATATATGTCTAGAGGTTTGGAATGATGGGTTTCTGTTTCCTGAAGAGATTCTGGGATTTCGTGTGAGTTCCATGGTGATGGTGCGGTTCAAGGCCAGGTTGGGTTGTGTGAGCTTTTGGGCTCAGTAATGGGTTCTGGGTTTCATGGCAAACGGAATGGTTTTCTGTGAACTCACCATCTGCATTGTCTCTTGCTTTTGCTTTCAGGGCGTCCTCTCAGATCGCGACGATGTTCGTTGTTGCTATCGCATTTTCCTTCTTCCTGATCCACGGAGCGGCAGGAGTAGAAGATGGAAAGAGCGATGTGCAGGTAGTGGGAGGAAGTGCAGAGAATGTTGATCTTACATCGTTGAAGTACGACGAACAAGGATTGCAATTGGAAGACGTGAAGGCGGTAGTGACCGCAGCAAAGTTCGACCTCACGTCGCTCAAGTACCGCGAGGGAACTAAAGAAGTGCACCTCCCTTCCTCGACGGAAAAGGAAGAATCTGCTGCTGCGGCGCCGGGTCCTGACGCAGCAGCTCCGGAAGCATTCACTGGAGGAGCTGCGTACTACGAGCCTTCCAGCTCTCCAGCCTCTTCGCCTGAGAAGTCCATGGATAACGATCTTCCTTCTCCGGGACCAGATGATCCTGAGTACTACTCTTATGCTCCGGGTCCATCACCGAGCAACGAAGAAGAAGACGACAACGATGATGACGACGACCATGACCACCATCATCATCGCCATCACCGATCTTCTCCACCTGCTCCTTCACCAAGCTACGAAAATGATTCTGGGTATGCTCCGGCTTCAGAGGGATCGGCGTATGCGCCAGAGCCAGCTTTCTCTTCCGATGGGTCTTACGCACCGGAGCCTTCTTCGACGGGTCCAAGCGAGTACTCGTCTCCTCCCGCGCCACCCTCAAGCTTTGCTCCTGAGAGTTCTCTTGCAACTCCTCCTGTAGCTGCGAGTGAATACGGCTACTATGCTGATGGTCCGGGACCTTCACCTGAGCTTTCTCCGTCTTCTAACGAATCCTTTGCACCGCAGCCAGCAGTTTCTGATGCGCCGGAGAGTTACGACTTTCCTGGTGCGCCTGCGCCTTCGCGGCAAAGAGCAGATGCCTACTACGACTACGCCGCGAAGTTGAAGGAAGCTGATGAGGTTGCTGAATCGCCTGCTGAGTCTCCAGAAAGCGAGAAATCCTACGCCTTCACCGAGACTCTAGCGACCGAATCTCAGAAGCAAGCTGAGGCTCCTCCAGCAGAATCGTCAACTGGCGATGTGTTTGCTGCTTTCTTCGGGACTGCAGGGAGCGAGGATTCCTACGACGACAGCGAAAGCGGGAAGAATGTGCAGTTGCAACAGCAGCAGCAAGAAGAATCCCAAGACTTGGGTCGTGACTACAGAAACCGCATGTATGATCTCTACAGCAACAGATCCGAAGCTCTCAAACAGAAGGCCTCGACATACGTCCCACCCAAGAACGCCACAGTAGAAGAAGACAAGGGAGAGCCTCCAAAGGATTGGGGTCGTTCCTTCAGAGAGAAAGCGTACCAAAGCTATGGCGTGCAATCTGAAGCTCTGAAGAAAAAAGCTGCCACCTACGTACCCAAGAACCATGCTGCTGCGGAGAAGAACGAGTCCTCGTCTCCAAAGGACTTAGGTCGAAGCTTCAGAGAGAAGGCATACCAGAACTACGCCGCGCAATCTGAGGCGCTGAAGAAACGAGCTTCCAGCTACGTGCCGAAGAAGAATGACACTGTGGCGGAGAAGGGCGAGCCTCCGAAAGACTTGGGTCGTGCGTTCAGAGAGAAGGCGTACCAGAATTACGGAGCGCAATCTGAAGCGCTGAAGAAAAAAGCTTCCACATACGTCCCGGGGAGCAAGCAGCAAAAGACGCAGCTGCAATACTCCCAACAAGAGGAGCCCAAACAGGATCTGGGGCGAGCTTTCAGAGAGAAGGCGTACCAAAACTACGGAGCGCAATCTGAAGCGCTGAAGAAAAAAGCTTCCACATACGTCCCGGGGAGCAAACAGCAAAAGGCGCAGCTGCAATACTCCCAACAAGAGGAGCCCAAACAGGATCTGGGGCGAGCTTTCAGAGAGAAGGCGTACCAAAACTACGGAGCGCAATCTGAAGCTCTGAAGAAGAAGGCGTCTTCCTACATCCCCAGGGGGCAGCAACAACACCCCGTGCAGTTGCAATCCCAAGAAGGACCTCCTAAGCAGGATTTTGGGCGTGCCTACAGAGAGAAGGTATACGCATCCTACAACACACGAGCAACCCATCATCCAAGCCCCGCAGCAGCTAAACTCGCATCCGCATCTGCATGGACTCCTGCTCACGCCACTTTCTACGGAGGCGCTGATGCTTCCGGCACTATGGGTATGTCCCAAAACCCTCATCCTGCATTGCCATTGCAAATCTTCTGTAGGTTCTTGCAATTGGGTTTCATTCTCTGCAGAGAACTGCTGTATGCATGCACGCATGGCATCAAGTTGTTCTTTTCTCCTGCGACAAGAAAGAATCATCGGTGCTGAGATCTGTGTCTGATCAGCTTAGGGTTTGTTTGTTTGTTGTTGGGTACAATGCTGCTGCTGCATCTGGAGGTTGTGGGTCTGGCCGAAATCTGTGTCTGATGAGCTTTGCGTTTTTTTTGTTGTTGGGAACAATTGCTGTTGCTGCAGCTGGAGCTTGTGGGTATGGCAATCTTTACAGCACAGGCTACGGCATTCAGACCGCGGCGCTAAGCAGCGTCTTGTTTCAGGAGGGGCTGAACTGCGGTGCCTGTTACGAGATCATATGCACGGGCTCATGGTGCTTGCCGGGATCGATAGTCGTGACCGCGACCAATTTCTGCCCACCCAACTACGCGCAAGCGGCCAACGACGGCGGATGGTGCAACCCACCCAACGAGCATTTCGACTTATCGCAACCGGCGTTCACCAAGATCGCACAGTACCGGGCCGGCATTGTGCCAGTACAGTACCGGAGAGTGCCGTGTACCAAGAGCGGCGGAATCCGCTTCACCATCAACGGAAATCCCAACTTCAATCTCGTCACCATCACCAATGTGGGTGGCTCAGGAGTCGTGGTTGCCGTGAAGATGCGAGGCGATTCTTCCCCCTGGTATCCCATGTCCCGAAACTGGGGTCAGAACTGGCAGTGCGGATCCAAGCTCGTTGGTCAAGGTCTCTGGTTCATGGTCACCACCAGCGATGGCAAGGTTACCACTAGTAGAGTTGCAAATGGCGACTGGCAATTTGGACAAACATTCCAAGGAGCTCAAGTCGTGTACTAAAACAAAATCCCCCTCTCTTCTCCTCCCAACTCCTCTCTGTCTCTCTGTCTCTCTTCCCAATTGTGAAAATGTCTGCAACTGCTACAGTGATGGAGATGATGATGATGAAATCTCTGCAAGGAAACCGCAAGCTACAAACACAACTGCCTCTTCAAACAAAGAACTTCCTCTTTGGATTTTTGCTTTGGCAGAGCAAGAAGCCCATCTTGTTGCACCAGCAACACCTCTGCAACAACAATACCAAAACACTTTGTCCACCAGCAGCAGCTTCTCCTCAGTTTTTCTTCTTTTTCCTTCAAATTCATGAGATTGCTTGAGAATCAAAATTCCTCTCGAAAAAGTCTTAAATTTCTTCTCTCCTTCAAATCATCAAAAATGCTTGAAAATCAGGAGAATCAAAACTACACCATAGTAGAAGATTTCATGGTCTGTTGTTCGGCGGGTTCTAAAGAAAGCTTATTGAAACCATGGATCCTACAGAAACCTTATGGTAACCTTCTTTGCTGCTGCTGCTGGTTCATAAGTTGAAGAAAAAGACAAAGTCTAGAACTTGCAACTTTCAGGTTAGGATTCTTGAAATGGTATTTATAGAGTTTAGATTGGGAAGTATTTTGGAGGATTTTCTTTATGAGAATGAAGAGGAATGTGAACTGTTTCTCTCTCTCACAATTTCCCTGAAACTTTTTTTCCTTAATTATTATATTATTAGTCATCAATTTGGGGGGTGATGGAGCTGATTTTAATCATGAATCAAGCTTCTCACTTTTGTGCAATGAAGAAATTGATTGGAAATTGAAGCTGTGGTGGTGGTTGAGCACCCGCCCGCTTCCAAACTCTAGGGCATGTTTCTTGTGGGTTCAGTTCTTTCGTATCTTTTATGCACTTATGTTTATGAGCATCTGAATAAATAATTATAATATGTATGTATAATACTTGCATCGATGCAGCCTTTCAAAAAAAATTGTCTTACTTCTGTTTTTGTTCTTCTGCCGCCTTCTCTTCAGTCTACTTTCTATTTCTCTTCCATTCTCGGGTCTGGTATAATACCAACAGCGAGTAAACAAATCATGAATCTTTCTATATGAAGATTGTGCTCTTGAAATCTGCAAGACTGACCTTGCTTGCTCCATCAATATATCCATCCACTACTTTATAACTAAGTTTTGAGATGGAACTCACAGTTTGGAATAGGATCACATCATCAAAAGCTCCCAAAGAACAAAGCAGATTTTGCACACTGCTTACAGAAGATTGATATGAAAGTTCTGTTTATCAGTTTCAGAGCAGCCTGCTAGTAAGAGCAATCCAACTCTCAGTTGTTAAATTACACCTACCTACTGCTGTCCAAAGTATGTTCCTTTCCTACAAGAAAATGGCAAGTTTTCCTATCAAAAAAAGAGTTGCCTGGTATCATTCACAAAACAATGTCAAAAAATTTGTAATTATACAAGTCCCAGAAATCAAGATTCCCCAGAAATAAGTCAAGTTCAAGCACTCTTCCAGCAGCATGAAAAAAGAGACAAAGTAGTTCATGTATCACATCACCTATGTATGCAATATCTGTATGTACTACCTTGCATATATGTATGAAGACTTACATCTTCATTGACTCTATTGCTGGAAGGCCTGCTGGGTCAATGTCCCAGCAATCCTTGGGGATATTGTGACCCTCCTTACCTGTCATTCTATACCCCGGGACTCGATGTGAGAATAACTCGTAACTGTTGTCAGGAAGAGTACCTTTGGTGTATGCAGGCACCCAGAGAGTCTGAAATCCAGCAAGCTTCCCAAGGACAATTACCTCCGGTGCATTACCTTCTCCACAGCTTGACAGTATTTCCATCAGCCGGAATCCAAAGCGCTCGGTATTTCCATCTCTCGATTTTTGATGACCTTGTTTGCATCCAACATTATTGTTGTTGCCAGATGATGATGATGTTCTCTTGTAAAGTGCCCACACCTCACCACACTGGGGGTAAATCTGGAATTGGTTGTGCAACAGGCGAGTAACTGGCTTCATCTCATGGGAGAAAAAGTTAATTTTATCACATACAACAGTCCTGCCTTCCTTGAATGTGCCACAAGAGATGTTGTAACCTGTGGACTGTTTCAGCCAAGGAGGGTGAATAAGAAACATATCAGAGAAAGCAACAAAACAGATGGAGAAAGGAGAAGGGTACAGAAATACAACAGTAAGTAAATGATGATGAGCAGACTCAACTACCAGACACATATGTAGAGAAATCAGAGCTCTTGAAGCTGCTGTTGAGGAACAAGGTGAGGAGAAAAGTTACTGGGGTTTGACCTCATGCCATTGCAGAGCCCGCTTCGATGGATTGTGAGGCTCTAGCCATGACACCCAGGCCTTGAATGAAGGCTCATGCGTCACCTTTTTAACATGCACCCACATGCGGGGCATCCCATCGAATTCATCATACAATGCCCATACCTACAATTCACAGCATGTTCCCATTATTTCCTGAGCTTCCAGATCTTATAAAATAAATTCCACTCTATGCTGCCACACACAGATTGCCATCCGTCAAGCAATGATTATGCATCCTCAACATAGAGGACACAAATATATGTTGGCAGAAAAGAAGTAACCAGTATTGGGTGGTTATTAGAAGCAGGAACAGAACCCCAGAGGTTTTCGGGGTGGTTCTTAGGATTCATAACCATGGTTCTCAAAAAATCAAAGACCCAGTTCTGATATGTAACCACAGTTCTCATTGCTTTTTGAAAAAATTAATTAACCAGTCATAAAACCACCACTTTGTTGCCAGTTCTTTCATGAAAACTGCCTTTTTAAAAGTTTTTTATATACAAAGGACGAGCAGTTCTTTGATTCTGATATTTTCAAAGAACCAGAACCAGTGATTCTCTGATTCTGAAATAATTTAAAAACCAGAACTGGTTGTTCCTTATAAACTCAAATAATTGCACAACATTAGAAATAATAGCTTTCAGGGACAAGGGATGACTATTATGAACATGTCTGCAATGTAGGTCACAAATGTCCGACTTGACTACTGTCATGTATGTCACAAGTGTCCATTTCAGCTATGTAGTCATGTGGTTCAATGTCATTGGAAATGGCAAGGGGTCACAAAAGAAGGGGTCTAACTTTTTTCTGTGTTGCATGTAAAGGAATGATATGGATCTGTCAAGACTAACCTGGTCCTGCTTGATATGTTCCTCAGTGCGATCATCATCGAATATATAATAATCAGCATCAGGAACTTGTTGTTCAATCATGCTTTCTGATTCCTGATCAATTAATGAAGCATCATCGTCGGAGGAATTAGATGATAGAGCTGGGTCTGTCTCTTCTGAGCCAGTTTTTTCCTCTGCACCTGCAATTCTCTACACAGGAATGCCGTCTTACTTTGTGGTGACAAGACCACATTTCTTCAACTCTCAGACTATGTTATTGCATGTAGGTGGGCATTGTGACAAACTGACAATCAGAGTAAGACATTGCAGAACATATAACTGAGAAACCTTCATGGGTTCTGAGAGAACTTAGTATTACGTTCTGGGAGAACAATTTCTCCTTGAAGTCCCCAGGCTGCTGTGTGTCCTCTCCTCACTGACCATGCAAGCACATCTTTGTTGTTTCGTGAGGTCTGCCTACCACGGCACTTGTTTTGTTGATTACTTGCCTTGAGCGTTCCATGTCCTCTGCTCTTCAGAATTTCTGAGATTGTCTGTCCAACATAAGGAACCTCCTCAGTATCATCTTCTGGTTGACACTGGTATCCATTTTCCTCCTCATCGTTCCTTTGGCAGTCATCTTCCTTCATCTCTGCTTTCACAGTTGTCTTGGTTTCCAGTCTTTGACCCTGGTTCACCTTAGAGAATATCAGCTCCTGTTTTACGTCTCTTCTCTTTTCCCATTCCATTGGGAATTCCCAATTTCCATCATGTCGTTTCTTCTCATCACAGCTTCTTAATCCACTATCAAAAGGAAATAGTGAACTGGTTTGACTAGTAGAAAATGGCTCAAGATTCTTCAAATAAAGTTTCCTTTTCAGTAAAGACAATGGCTGCACCTGGAGAAGGCTTTCGTCTTTTTGCGCAGAAGTTAGATCCTTGACATCCTTGTTGTGCTTGGTAAGCTCTTTAGAATTGTTGCCATGATAATCCTTCAGTGAAGCCTCATGCACTTTACCTGAGGATAAGTCAGTGCTGGTGAACTCTTGGAACTCTAGCTTGGCTTCCTTTAGCCACGTACTCCACTTTGATTCTTCACCTTCTTTGACCAGACCCCTGCATAGAATAACAAAATTGACCAATGGCCTCTTTGTCAAGATCAAGACCATAAGAATTGTCCTTAAGAAGCATCCTATGAACTTGTACAATTCCATGTACAAGGGATATGATGATCTCCAAAGACAGAAGAATTTGCTATGGATACAATCTTTTTTAGGGTTCAGGAGGTGTAGCTCCTTTGTGGCCTACCTGAATGCAGTACAGGTAGTAGGAATTAGGATCTCTTTCTGACTTGGGCCAGTAGTGGAATGCAGCCTTTTCTCCAATACTGGTTCATGGATCATGTCTTCCACAACCCTACATGTGGTTTGGGTGCCACATATGTCTCTTTGCTTTTTGTGATGATACATACCTCGGTTATCTGCCTGTCTCTCAAACCACATATGTCCTTTGTCCAGACTGTCATGTTGCAACATGAACTCCAGATGTTGTGCATCACAACGATCACCTTCACACCTACTCCTGGTTCTCAATTTCCTATGATTTTCAAAACGGCTTGGTTGCCACCCTTCTCTTTCTCCCTCAAAACCATGAACACCCTTTCCTTTGCTGATGAGGGCAGGAGGGTATATGAAATCCTTTCCTCTTCTGTCATTCCGCTTGCATTGAGGAAGAACCACCTTGCTGAAGGTCTTCAATGATCCCTGATGCTCCTTTTGGTCCATCCTACTTTTCTTTGCAGCCCCGTATATCATCTGAGTAACCCTGTTGCTCTTGTCACTTGATCTCCCTGCTAGTAGTACTGGCTCGGCTGCTGCTTCCTGAGCCTCATCATCAGACAATCTCTCCACAGTATCCATTAACTGTTTCTCAAGTAGTCCTGCAAATTCTCCATCAGAGTCATTGAGCATATCACCATGTCTGTGTCCAGGCTCACTTTCAGAGTCACTGAGAATGATAATATCTTCTCTAGAGTCACCACCTGCAAAACACTGTCTAGCATGGGCAGGGTCTGTGACCACTCCACAAATAGGACCTGCACTTTTCTGTTTGCTGATCAGCCCTCTTTTGCCATCATTGCCCATCATCACCTTGGAAGCAGGAAAGATGGTTTTAGCAGCAGTTAGCAGATTCCCTCTGTTATGATGAGAAGGTGCTCGATTTCCCTGTTTATCACTTTCTGACCCAGACAAGAGCTGCAGTCTTGGTTTCAGTTTTTCTCCTGATATTATTCCACGAGTATAGAATCTCCTCCCCAACTCCTCATCACCATGACACTTGTCCTCATCCATTATTTCATCACTCACATCCACTCTTGAAGGGTTGAATACAATAGGCTCAGGAGAAGCCGTGTGTGTGACAATCTGGCCAGCATCCCTGAGACATGAATTTGGGGCTTCTGACAGAAAGTAGGGTTGAGAATTATTAACATTGAGGCTGCTGGTGCTGGGACCAGTCTGTTGGCTGCACACCAGGGAACTAGACTGAAAGGCAGGGTGTAACTTGAGTAGAGGAACTGTGTTTAGCTTCCGTCCAGCAGCAGATACACCGTAACTGGCCTCTCCCCTGTTTTGTCCCATGTTGCAGTCATTAGACTTATGTGCCCTCTTTGCATTGAATTTGTTCTCCCCAGCTGTTCGGATTCGTTTGAGCATCTGATGCATTAGTGCAGCTTTGTGTGCCCTCTCTTTGGCTGCAAATGTCTGGGCCTGCATGTTGAACATTATTTTAGCATGATTGATTTCTCTGCCTCCCCCTTGCTGCCTTATTAGAACATCAGACACTTCATAGTAATATCATCCCATCTCTCTTGTGAATTTGGTACAATGGAAGAATGGTTTACACATTGTATTGCAACAGAGTCACATGTGCTGCACATAATTTTGGGGCCACAGATTATGTCCTCTTCTTGACCACATTATGTCACATAATCTTCCAACAATGATCATGGTCTACTCATAATAGTGAACAAAATGTCTATTGAACATGAAATTTTTTCTAAAATTGTTGTATCCACCACCCCAGACCTTAATGTCATGGAATGGCATCGCCCTTGCCAATCATCACCTAGCTCAGCTCACCCTAAGGGGCTCGCTGGCACCCTTACCCAACAGAATGGGCCCCTAGGGGGCTCAACCATTCCATAGTGCATAAAAGAAAACTCTAGAAATAAACTTCGTGCCATGAAGTACGCATCTTTAAGCATTGCTTCTGAAAAAGATGTATCACGTCTGTTTCTCAAACTCATGATGAAAGCACAAAGCAGACAAATGAACTTCAGGGGTGATATGAAAGAAAGACTTATTTACTTGGAGATTGGTCACAGTGTTAATCAATACATCAAAGAAAGCATTGGTGACAGAGGATGTGTCAGACATCCGATGTAACCTTAGAACCACCTCCTGCACATTGTTTGTTGCGCATCCTGTCCAAGACAAGTACTGCTGCCACATCCATTCCAGACAAGGCCAGAGCAAAACTTGTAAATAAGGAAGAAACAATTTCAAACCAGTGAACAAAGAATTTGTCACTAGTCTTAAGATTGATCAAGGATTCAATTGAGCATTCAAACCTTTTTTTTTTGGCAACAGAATCCAAAACAGAGATAGATACTATGATCTTCCATCATGTCAAGAACTTCTTTGATCAATCAAGGACTCAATTGTTCAAATTTTTTTTGCAACAGAATCAATCAAAAAGAGAGAGGGATAGGAATACTATGATCATTCCTTCATGTGTCAAGAACTACTTCTTTCTTTCTAACCTGTGTGTGGTTCTTGTCAATTGTGTAGAAGGAGTAAGTTGAGTGTGGCTGTTGTGCACTCAGATGGCTGCGAGCATTTTCCATGTATTGTCTCACACTTTTGCCTTGTAGTGCTGCTTCTTCTGCCACTTCCTTCTCTACCACTGTCCAACCCATCACAACACACCCCACAAGAGCTGTAAGAGCATCTCCAGAGGTGCTGAGTATGTGACCCTGCAAAAATATTTCTCACATCCAAGTTTTAGTTATTTACTCTTTAAAACTCAGACGGCAAAAAACAGGCGGGAGACTACTCCTAATAACAACCCACCTGGCCCAATCAAACTATCTAGCCAATCAGAAACAGAGAGAGCAGTCAATAAATACGATTTGATTGTATTTATTAGACTCTTCCATTGGAGGCCTCTAGAAAGCTGTTCATTTTTCCAGGGTCACAGCAGTCTTTTCTTCGAGCGGATCGACTGCATATGACTGCTGCACCTCATCCAAGATTTCCGGTGAAAGGGCCACATATTCCCGGTGGAGATGCTCTAACAGAGCTGAAACCAGAGAAGTATGTACACAAGGGCAAAACAGTTGCGGATTTGCGCTCACTGCAAAATTCAGCTCAGACTCATCAGGTCCGAGAAAGTCTGCTCTCGAGGACTTCGAGCCAGAATATATCAGTTCACTATGATACAAACGCCAATTCGACCCTTGCAGAGAATAACACGACGACTACAATCCTCAACCGAAATGCACGCACTCACACGTACAAGCAAGCACGCACCAAAGCAAAGAACGGGAAAAAACACACACGCACACGCACGCACGCACAGAGTCTGTGTTGATTACGCACCGTCGCACGACCATGCTTCGCCACTTTGATTGTTGAGAACGACAATGCCGAAGCTGGTCTTCCGCCAGCTTGACTTCACGTAAACGCGGTCATTGTCGTTCACGTTCAGACGTACACACACCAAACTTGCCACCTCCTCTTCGGGCTGCTCTTCTCCTCCTTCATCCGCCATGATCTGGAGGACAACAACCAGCACCACCGAAGCAACAAGGACGAGGTGTGTACACAGCTTGTAACCTTTTTTTTTCCTGCGGGTGTTGACGATCTGCACGCAAGAAGGAACACACACACCCACACAAACACCTCTGCGCACCTGCGATCCTCGTGAAAAACACAAACAATGCAATCCGAAACAAACAAACGCACCCACACACACACACACACACACATACACAAAAGCGCGAGGACGCAAAACAGACACACCACACGGGGAAAGGAAACGGCCAAGCAAGCAAGCAGCGGCAAGGAGACGAGGAGCTTTCATCCAACGACCAAGGTGCAGGCGAGTGGACGAAACACGATACTTCGATGATATTCATTCTCTTTTTGACTGGAAAGTATCCTGCAGATTTCGTTTGGATGAAAACTTCTTTTGAGTCATGATCAATTACCAAGTGACACCCAGACGGTACCCACTCAGCGTACCATACAAGGATGGATGGTAACTGGTCAGGAAAAACAGTTTTCTGTCGGGTTTCAGTTCCCTAGCTAACCATGGTGGTTAGCTCAGTTGCTGTTTTTATTTCACCTACCTCTAACAATCTGCTCTGGCAAACTGGGTTGTTAATAAAGTAGAATCGCCCATCACCGAACATGTACTTATCATTGAACATTTTTCAATATTTTTCTCATTCTTTAACCAAATTGAGTGATTTTTTTGTGTCATTGAAGACTTTAATCTGGAGGGCTAAAATGTTCTTTGAACACCAAAAAGTAAAGGATAAATGCATAAAACACAGGACGAGAGTGAGAGATAATTTATTTCAAAACAATTGAAAAATAAGTTTAGACCCATACCTAGTTTCAGCTCCATATCTTTTTCATTTTTAGTTCATTATAAGTTATTAAAACCCTGATGGATGTGCAAACAAGAGCTTGACATTCTTCTTCTTTGTATTTAGAAAGCAAAGATGCATCAATCAAAGATTTTAAGCTCGAACTTTTTAAGTTTTTAAAATTCATCCATCACTCAACATTGAATCCTTTTACATCAAATACCCAATATCTTTCTCATTCTTTTATCAAATTGAGCAATTTTTGTGACATTGAAAGTGCTAGGTGAAAAGTTACAAATGTTCTTTAAGCTTTGAAAGGACCAATGTGTCAAGATTCAACTTCCTTTGAGTTCTTAAATGTTCACTCATCGACCTACCTATCTTAGGTAGGTAGGTAGTGAAAACAGCCATTATCTTAGTGTAAGGATTGTTTTCACTACCTAGTAATGGCCCATTTTCCTACCTATTTACCTATGTATAGGACCTACTTCCTAGGGAATGGGTCACCAAGTCGAGACCAGAGATTTAACTCGGTTGAGGTTCATCCATAACTGAGCCATAACCAGCATCCAATGGATGGTGCACTGGTTGGTGCTGTCACCTGACCATACACCTCTTCACTGTATCTGGCTAATTTTAGCCAAATTTTGACCTGAAAAATATAATTTTGACCTCTACAAAGGATTTTTCAATGGAAAAAAGCTCCCAAATTCGCCAGATTTGAAAAAAATAAAATCCAAATCGTCAGATTTTAATGATAAGTTCTAGTAGGTAGCCAGAAACATAGAAAGATTTTCTTGTATTTTCTACTTTCATATCTAGCAGGTATGTAGCCAAATTAGGCTAAATTATTTAATGATCGCCACTTTGGCTACATCACAAAATCCTTAAAAACAACACTGTGACTTTCCATACCCTGTCCCACACATGGGACATCCCCTAGGGACCTAGCCTACCTGCCTGCGCCCCCACATCAATTCAAGTGAAAGCATTTAATGCCCCAAATTTAATGGCGCCTCCCTCCCCAGGCCCCCAAAGAGGACTACATTTCTTTCAATGATTTAAAAGCAAAGGACCTTATCAGTAAGCAATGAAGTGGACTTTCATTATTGCATGGAATTGTAACATTGGACACCTTTTAGAACCATAACTCACTCACAGAAATTATTTTTTTTTGCTCTCGACCTCACATGTGTTAAAGACGTTTCATAAGCGGAGGAAATCACTGGCAAAGCTTTGTGATGTTGTCACATTAGCGATAATTCACAAGGAGATTTAGCCATGTTTGACTATAGAAAATAAATATTTATTAAAATTATTTTATATTTTTTCTACTGGCTTGAACAATGTTTAGAAACATGGCAATTTTTTAGGTTTTTTTTAGGGAGAAAAGAGAATATTTGACAAATTTTTCTTTTGAAAAAATACTACCGAATGAGAAAAATTCTCCACGCACAAAAATGCTGATTCATGAGCAGACATGTTGATTGTGTTTTAATGAATATTTATTGGACCGATTTTCTTAGGTGAAAAAAGATTTTTGTGCATTTGAACAGGTTTTCTTGTTTGATGATCTTTAGTCAACATGAATGAGTTTAGCACATTCAACTCTTCTAAATGCAAATAATAAAAAAAGAATGTCACTCACAATTCATCCCTAATTGCAAACCACTTGAGACATTTAGGGCATATATTTAGAGATCTGAATTCTCTCTGATTATTTGTCCTGAGCATTGAATTACTATTGACCCATACCAAAGTATTTAATTGCACATACACATCCAATTTCAGGCTAAAGTATTTGTTGTTATTAAACCACATTTGATTTCTTTTTATTACTAATGTCCATTCACAATTTTAATGGGCAAGGATCCACTCCAAAGCTTGGTACACATTATTATTAAGGTTTGAAATTGAATAATTAATCACTAGTTCCGTCTTTAAATGACTGTTTGGTCAGTACTAGTTATTAAGCTTGAACCTTAGAAGTTATTAGAACCTTCAAGTATACTTTTAAAATTTGATAGAACCTTCGGCCTAGTTCTTCACATTTCCAACTCAGATCTGGTTCTTTACCTACCTTGACAGGCTGGAGTGAACCAGCAGCCACCAATGCACCAGTTCAAGATGAGGTCATTCAAGTCGTTTCGGGATGAACCAAAAACACATCCTCTTCCCTTGCCCAGGGATTTTTCAATTCCCTTTTCTGCCCCCAAATTTTTTTCCTCCTACCTACTTCCCTCCCCCCTCCTACATCCTTCACTTCATTTCTCACTCATTCCATCTCCAAAGCTCAAGAAAGCTCTCGAGCTTGAGTAGCACAAAGCTTTAAGGAGATGTAGACACAAGGCTCGAGGAAGGTGAATAGCTCAATGTTGAAGGAATGTGGAGAAGAGAAAGCAAGAGGAGTGATTCATCCCAACTGCAGAAGCGAGAGAAGAAAGGTAAGCTCCCTCTTTTCTCTACATTTTTTTTTCTTTTCTATGGTTTTTTTTTTTCTTTTTGTTTTTCTTTTCTTTTCTTTTCTTTGAAAGAGGTAAGTTCCCCCCCTTATTTGCATTTTTTTTTCTTCTCTATGGTTTTCTTTTTCTTTTTGTTTTTCTTTTCTTTTCTTTTGTTTGAGAGAGGTAAGTTCCACCCCTTCTTTATATTTTTTTTCTTTTCTATGGGTTTTTTTTTCTTTGTGTTTTCTTTTCTTTTCTTTTCTTTGAGAGAGCTAAGTTCCCCCCCTTCTCTACATTTTTTTTTCTTCTCTATGGTTTTTTTTTTCTTTGTGTTTTTTTTAATTATGTTTGAGAAGAAGAAGATGCCAAAAGAAAGCATTTGAAACGAAAGGGCAAAAGCAGGAAAACAAAAGCAGGAGCCAAAAATGAGAGGGCAGAGGGGGAGCTTGAAAGTAAACTCCTTTTCTTCTTTGCATTTTTTTTCTTCTCTATGGTTTTTTTTTTCTTTGTGTTTTTTTCTTTTCTTCTTGAAAAGAAGAAGATTTCACAACAAAGCACTTGAAATGGAAGTGCAAAAGTGAGACGACGGGTGCGGGAGCCAAAAGTGAGAGGGCAGAACGAGAGCTTGAAGGTAAGATCCTTCCCTTTTCTACATTTTTTTTTTTCTATGATTTTTTTTTCTTTGTGTTTTCTTTTCTTTTCTTATGCTTGAAAAAAAAAAAATGTCAGGAGAAAACACTTGAAACGAAAATGCAAAAGCAGAAGGCCAGAAATAGGAACCAAAAGTGAGAGGGCAAAACAAAAACTTAAAGGTAAGTTCCCTCCCTTCTCTGCATATTTTTTTCTTCTCTATAGTTTTTTTCCTTTGTGTTTTTTTTATCTTCTACTTGAAAAAAAGAAGATGCTAGGAAAAAACACTTGAAATAGAAGTGCAAAAACAGGAAAGCAAAAGCGAGAGCCAAAAGTGAAAGGGCAGAATGAGAGCTTGAAGGTAAGCTCCTTCCCTTCTCTTGGTTTTTTTTTTTGTTGTTTTCTTGTGTGTTTTGTCTTTTTTTTGTTTAAGAAGAAGAAAACAACGACAATGTGTCGTCATCTTCTTCTATGGTGGTGTTGCACAAAAGAAGAAGACAATGGCAATTTGTCGTCGTTTTTTTTCTGTGGTGCTATTACAACAAAGAAGGTGATGGTAATTTGTTGCCATTGCCTTCTTCTTTGTGTTTGAAAAAAAAAAAAAAAAA
>Ga0116227_10004870_pt1 | contig 28775 bp, 21 predicted proteins | sample S1TSphgellanicum_FD_89693 | JGI IMG/M metagenome (GOLD analysis project Ga0116227, IMG submission 89693) | Host-associated microbial communities from peat moss isolated from Minnesota, USA - S1T2_Fb - Sphagnum magellanicum MG | ecosystem: Host-associated > Plants > Peat moss > Unclassified...
ATGGGTAGCAGCGGCGTGTTTGGTGGTTTTGCCGGTGGTCGTGGCAATGGCAGCGGTGCTGGCGGTGGCGGCGCAGGCTATGGCGGTGGCCAGGGTTTCAAGGGCAAGCCGCTGGTTCCCATTTCCACCGCGCGTCCACAGATGCCTGAGTGGGCCTGCAAGAAAAACATCAAGGGTTGGGTGGAAGTGGTGTTCACCGTTCTACCCACCGGCCGTGTGCAGGACGTGAAAATCGTCGATGCCGATCCGCGTGGTGTTTATGAAGCGGCAGCGATCCAGAGTGTTTCCAACTGGATCTATGAAGCCTCGAAGACCGCGCGCGAAGTAAAGCAGCGCGTGCCGATGGATCCTGCTGACTGCGCGTACAACTGGCAATGAGCATGGCGATCTTCCTGAATGCCCATCGCCTGCGTCTTGCTGCATTGCCGCTGCTGCTGATCTCGCCATGGGCCATGGCTGACCAGTACCGCAGTGAAGTGCGTGAACTACCCAGCGCGCCACCCGCGACACAGCAGCAAAGCTCGCAGCAACTGTTGCAGACCACGACCGATCCCTACGCCAAGTCGATGCTGCTGCGTGACATGGCGGCTGCGGCCGCGGCGAAAAAGGATTTTGCAGGCGCCGCCAAGTATCTGGAGCAGGCGCTCAAGCTGGGTGGACTGTCTGGCCCTGCGGTGGAGCAGATGAAGAAGGACCTCTCGCAGATTTATCTGGCGACGGGCAATTACAAGGACCTGGTGCCGCAGCTTGAAGCGCAGGTCAAGGCCGGCAACGCGGCAACCGAAACCCTGATTGCACTGGGCGCGGCTTACGTTGACAAGAAGCGTTACAAGGAAGCGGTGCCCCTGTTGCAGAAAGGCATTGCCGCCACCAAGACGCCGGATATTTCGTGGAAGCGCGCCTTGCTCTCGGCGATGCTCGGCTCAGGCCAGGACAAGGATGCGCTGCCGTTGGCGGATCAGGTGGTGCGTGAAGATCCCACCCATGGCGAGGACTGGTTGCGTCTGGCCGCGCTCAATCTCAAGTACGGCAGCCGTGATCGTGCGCGCGCCGTGCTGGAACTCGCCAGCCGCATGGGTTTCATCAATACGGAAGAGGATCGCCTGCGCCTGGTCACGCTCACTGCGCAATTGGGCGCGCCGTTTGAAGGCGCGTCCACAATGCAGCAGTGGATGGAACGCGGACAGATCCAGAAGAACGGCAGCAACTGGAAAACATTGGCCGCGATGTGGATCAATGCGCGTGAATCAAGCCTGGCCATTCCAGCGCTGGAGCAGGCCATCCTCAAGGTGCCGAGCGCCGAGTTGTACCAGCAGCTCGCGCAGATGCATATGTATCGCGAGGAATATTCCGAAGCCGCCGATGCACTGCAACAGTCCATCGCCATGGGCGCCAAGAGTGGCCCGGTGCTGATGACCCTCGGCATGGCGCGCTATCAGCAGGCGGATATCGATTCGGCATTGAAGGCCTTCAGCGCTGCGCAGGATTATGCGCCAAGCCGCAAGTTGGCCGAGCAGTGGGTCAAGTACCTGCAGTCCGGCAAGGCGCGCGATCAGGCGTTGGCGGCGGCTAAGAACCGCAAGCAGCATGACGGCGAGATCACGCTCAGCGAGCGCTTGCTCGGTGGCACGGTCAGCGTGCGTGCTGGAGATGATGGCACTGCCGCTCCGATGGAGGGCAGGGCGGTTGCCAGCGGTGCATTCACGCCGATTGGTGCGGACAAGAATGCCAATGCGGATGGCAGTATTCCAGCTTGGTCGGGCGGCATCACCAAGGCGCAGTGGCCTGCGGACATTGCAGGCGGACGCATTGCCGATCCTTTCCCGGGGGACAAGCCGCTGTTCACCATCACTGCCGCCAATGCGCAGAAGTATCGTGATCGCCTCAGCAAGGGTCATCTGGCGCTGCTGTCGCGTTACTCCGATTATTCGCTGCCGATCTATGCGAGCCGCCGCAGCGTGGGCTATCCACAAGCCATCTACGATGCGACGCAGGCCAATATCGGCAAGGCCAAGCTAGGCGGTTCCGATGCGCTGGAAGGTGCGCGCCTCGGGTTCCCGTTCCCCAAGCCGGAGAACGGCGTCGAGATCATGTGGAATCATCGCGTACGTTTCCGCGGCAACACCTCGCTGACGCAATCAACGCAGGCGGTGGTGCGGCCGGATGGCAGCAAGGAGTTGCTCAAGCAGACCGAGCGCGTGCTGAACCGCTACGCCAACATCAAGGATCCTGCGAACCTCAGCAGCGAGAATATCCTGTTGTACTACCTGACCTGGTTTGGCAAGAGCAAGAGTGATGTCGACTTCCTGGTGGTGGTGCATGAGAGCGCCAATTCGCTCAAGCAGTCGCGCAACATCTGGGTGGCACCGCCCAAGATTCCAAAGATGATCCGCATCCCGCCAGTAGGCTATGACCAGCCATTCCCGGGTTCCGCGGGCATCATGTTCATCGACATGGTCGACATGTACAACGGCGCTTTTGATCGCTACGTCTGGAAACTCACCGGCAAGCACGAGATGTTCCTGCCGTATAACAGCTATCGCTTGAGCGATGGCCGTTACAAATACGACCAGTTGCTGACACCCAAGCACTTCAACCAGATTGGCACGCGCTACGAGCTGCATCGCGTCTGGGTGATTGAAGCGACCGAGCGCGAAGGCAAGAAGCACAGCTTTGGCAAACGTGTGTTCTATGTCGATGAAGACAGCTGGAACGTTATCCTCGTCGAGAACTATGACCGCAATGGCAATCTCTGGCGCTTCCAGGAAGGCCACCTGCTGCCGACCTACAAGATCCAGTCCGCCAACAGCGCGCCGGTCGTCACCTACGATCTCAAGGATGAACGCTACTTCGTCAATCGTTTGTTCGCGGAAGATGTCGCGCCGCAGTACGACGAACCGATGAAGGCAGGTGAGTTCACCTCGGATTCGGTCAAGGCGCGTTACGTCCACTAGGGTCGTTGTTGCATCACTAACGAGAGAGTTGAAAAATGAGCAAAGTCCACTCGGGTTCCTGCTTGTGTAGTGCCGTGCGTTATGAGGTGGATGGCGAGTTTGAGCATTTCTTTCTCTGCCATTGCGAGCACTGCCGCAAGGATACCGGCTCGGCCCACGCCGCCAACCTGTTCTCTTCGCAGGCTACGCTGAAGTGGATCGCGGGACAGGACAAGCTGACGTTCTACAACTTGCCGAGTACGCGACACAGCAGAAATTTCTGCTCGGTTTGCGGATCAGCGCTTCCCAGTACGCAGATGGAAGGGAAGCTGGTGGTGGTTCCCGCGGGGAGCCTGGATACGCCCGTCGCCAACAAGCCTGATGCGCATATCTTCATGTCGAGCAAGGCCGGCTGGGATGATGATCTCGCAGCCATTCCCAAGATGGAAAAATATCCTTCCTGAGCGGTAAGGTGCCGTGGCGCCGGCAATCACGGCGCTTCCTTGGGTGTGAGGGTGGCGCGGCTCGCTGCCGCTTCACGCAGGGCGTTCAGGCGTGCGCTGCGTTGTTCCCTGGACAGTTTCTTCAGCGATTTTGCAGCGGCATAGAACGCGCTCCAGTCATTATTCTGCTCGCGGAATAATTCGGAAAATGCCGGAACATATTCATCGTACAAACCAAATGGTAGCAGCCGGGCATTGTTGAGATCGCTGGAGAACCAGCGGTCGTAGCCGGCAAAGTCCTTCCATTCGTTTTCACGCAGAGTCTGGTACTCGCTGCGCAGGCGGACAAACTCGGCGGCCTTGCCATCGCGCTTGGCCTGGTCCGGTGCATCGCTGTTGTAGAGTCGCTCCAGTCGCTGGCGGGCGGCGAGTACCAGTTCGACGAACTGATGCTCGCGCTGCTTGCGCAGCACTTCAGTTGCACTGTTGTCGCCACGCGCCGCCAGGTATTGCCGCAGGCCTTCCTCGCCAACGAAGTTGGCAAAGGATTCATTGAAAATGGTGTCGTCCTTGATATAGAGCTTTTGATGAGCCAGTTCATGGAAGACGGTGCTGATCAGGACAGCGTCCGACCAGTTCATCATGGTGTTGATCACCGGATCATCGAACCAGCCCAGCGTCGAGTAGGCCGGGACCCCGCTGACATAAACATCCTTGCCTTGCAGCTTCATTTCATCCGCCATCTGCTGCGCCTGCTGCGGATCAAAATAGCCGCGATAGGCCAAGCAGCCGACAAACAGGAAGCAGTGCTCCACCGCCTTGAGTGACAGTTCGGGCGTGGCAAAAACATTCCACACCACATAAGGGCGCTTGAGATCGGCGTAGTCGGTATAGCTGCCGTTGTCCGGCAGGCCGAGGTGCTGGGTGGCGAATGCGCGGGCATCCAGGACCTTGCCGAGCCGTTCGTGCAGGGCGGCGTCCTGCTTGGGGTCCTGCACGATATCGCGGATGGGAACGCGCGCCGACATCAGTTCGTGCTGCCCCCGCGCCAATCGGGTGTAGTAGGACAGGTTGCTGCAAGCGCCCATCATCAGCGTGGTGCATAACAGGGCGGCGCGGGACAGGAAGGGGAATTTGAAGCGCATGCCCGCAGTGTAGCGGAGCCCTGGCCTTTGCACGATGCGCGTGCGCAGGGCGCTGTGACGTGCACCATAAATGGGAGCCCTGGACCGGCGGCGCCTTAAATCCGTGCGAACCGGTGGCGTCCACGGTTTTCAGTGCAGCAGAAATTCTTGCCTGTTCTGGCACGCTGATTGCTTTATGAGAGATGAGTTGGTGGCTAGGGTTCCAGCTTCGGCGGTTTGACGAAGTGTTTGGTCCGAGAGCTGCCGTCCGGCTAAATGCCGGAGCACGGCGGGATAAAAGCCCGGGAGACCTCGACCAGCCGGATTGGCAAGGTTCGAGCGTGTGCGCGTGCCTCGTCAATCCTCCGTCATGAATTGAATGTGAGGGTTGAAAATGAAGTTCTCCAAATCATCTATCTCCAAATTGATGCTCGCCGCAGCGGTCTGCACGGCGGCATTCGCGATGCCTGCACAGGCTGCGCCGAAGAAGGAATTCAATGTGGCCTGGTCGATCTATGTCGGCTGGATGCCCTGGCCCTATGCCGACCAGGCCGGCATCGTCAAGAAGTGGGCCGACAAGTACGGCATCAAGATCAAGGTCACGCAGATCAACGATTACGTCGAATCGATCAACCAGTACACCGCCGGAAAATTCGACGGCGTGGTGATGACCAATATGGACGCGCTGACCATTCCCGCGGCCGGTGGCGTTGATACCACGGCGGTCATCATCGGCGACTACTCCAATGGCAACGACGGCGTGGTGTTGAAGAACGCCAAGACGCTGGCTGAGATCAAGGGCCAGAACGTCAACCTCGTCGAGTTCTCGGTTTCGCATTACCTGCTGGCGCGCGCGCTGTCGTCGGCGGGCCTTGCAGAGAAGGACATCAAGACGGTCAACACTTCAGATGCCGACATCGTTTCCGCCTACAAGGCAGCGGATACCACCGCGCTGGTCACCTGGAACCCGCAACTTTCCGAGATCAATGCCGAGCCGACCGCGCACATGGTGTTCGACTCCAGCAAGATCCCGGGCGAGATCATCGACACCATGAGCGTCAACACCAAGACGCTGAAGGACAATCCTGCGCTGGGCAAGGCGCTGGTCGGCATCTGGTTTGAAACGCTCAAGCTGATGCAGGACCCGGTCAAGGGCAAGGCGGCGCGTGAAGCGATGGCCAAGATGTCCGGCTCTTCCATCGCCAGCTTCGAAAGCCAGCTGAAGACCACCAAGATGTTCTACGGCTCGCCTGAAGCGGCGAGCTTCACCAACGATCCCAAGCTGGTGAAGACGATGGATCTGGTTCGCAGCTTCTCGTTTGATCATGGCCTGTTGGGCCAGGGTGTCGCCAGCAAGGATGTTGTCGGCATTGCATTCCCGGGCGGCGCCACGCTGGGCGATGCCAAGAACATCAAGCTGCGCTTTGATTCCACGTACATGAAGATGGCTGCCGACGGCAAGCTCTGATGCCCAACCTCCACGTGCCGGAGCATTCATGCGTCGTGTAATGAACATACAGCCGGGCCGCGCCCGCTGGCTTCTCGCCTTGCTGCCGTTTGCGCTGATCCTGTTGATGTACATGATGGGATCAGCGCAGCGTCGAGCGGAAAATCCCAGCGACAAGGTGTTGCCGCCGATCAGTGAAATGGCCAGTGCCGTGCACCGCGTGGCCTTTGAAGAAGACAAGCGCACGGGCCAATACCTGTTCTGGTCGGACACCGGCGCCAGCCTCAAGCGCCTGGGCATCGGCCTGTCGGTAGCCACCGCACTGGCACTGGTGCTGGGCCTGCTGATCGGCCTGCTGCCCGTCGGCAATGCGATGTTCTCGCCAATGACGACGGTGCTGTCGATGATTCCACCGATGGCCATTCTGCCGATCCTGTTCATTGTGTTTGGGCTGGATGAGTTGTCGAAGGTAATGCTGATCATCATCGGCGTGACTCCGTGCCTGGTGCGTGACCTCTCATTCACCGTCGGCAATCTGCCCCGCGAGCAGTTGGTGAAAGCACAGTCATTGGGCGCGTCGACCTGGCAGACATTGATCCGCGTGGCATTGCCACAGGCCATGCCACGCTTGATCGCATCACTGCGCCTTTCGCTGGGGCCAGCGTTCCTGTTCCTGATCTCGGCCGAAGCGATCTCGGCTGATAGCGGACTGGGCTATCGCATCTTCCTGCTGCGCCGCTATCTGGCGATGGACACCATCCTGCCTTACGTCGCCTGGATCACCTTGCTGGCCTTCCTGATGGATTTCGCATTGGCGCAACTTTCGCGTCTTGCTTTCCCTTGGGCGCATAACGCGGAGAGAACCGCATGAGCGCACGACACGATGTTTTGCGCGTAGCGCAAATGGGTGTGGGAGTGCGATCACTCATGCCGCGAGACGCCATCGCAATGAACGCGAAGGTGGTGGCATGAGCGCTCTAAGCATCAAGAATGTCTGGATCGAGTACGGCTCACAGGTTGTGCTGGAGCGCATCAATCTGGAGATCGACCCAGGCGCATTCATCGCCATCGTCGGTCCATCCGGTTGCGGCAAGACCAGTTTCCTGCGCTTGCTGCTGGGACAGGAGACGCCGGCACGCGGCACCATCCTGCTGGATGGGCAGCCGATGCCGCATGAACCGGGCCCTGATCGTGGCGTGGTGTTCCAGCGTTATTCGGTGTTCCCGCATCTGACGGTGTTGGGCAATGTCCTGCTCGGTCCCGAACTCGAAGCCTCACCGCTATTGGGCCGTACCTTTGGCAAGCGCCGTCGTCAGCTGGTCGAGCGCGCGCATGCGCTGCTGGGCGAAGTGGGGCTGGGCGATTCACTGCACAAATATCCCACGCAGCTTTCAGGCGGCATGCAGCAGCGCCTGGCCCTGGTGCAGGCCCTGATCCGTCAGCCGCGCGTGCTGTTGCTGGATGAACCTTTCGGTGCACTCGATCCGGGTATCCGTGGGGAAATCCACGTGCTGATGAAAAAGCTGTGGAAGGAGACCGGCGTGACCATCGTGATGGTGACGCACGATCTTCGTGAAGCTTTCCTGCTCGGCACACGCGTCGTCGTGTTTGATCGTCTGCGCAACAAGCCGGAAGAGAAGCAGCGTTACGGCGCCACCATCAGCCAGAACATCGAAGTCCATCGCCGCCATGTACCGGGGCAGGGTGACGGTGATGCCATTGCTCAAGACTCAGATCGGGACGACCCGATCGCTGTGGAAACCACTCGCCGGGACGACCCGGCAACCACGCACTAAGACGCCGCCGCGTCTTTGGAGTCTGTCATGTCCATGACCATAAAATCGCCAGCCGATAGGGCTGCCGCTGTGCAAAACGATATTGAGAAGAACCGCAGCCGTTACCAGCAACTCAAGGCTGCAGGGCAGGGCTCGCAACGCCCGCTGCCACCTGCCACCTCGCGCACCGGTGCGGTGATTGATGCTTCCTGCATTCTTCATCGCGAAGTCATTCCCGGTGGCTGGTACTGGGCCACGCGGGTGTCGCGTGGACAGGCCCTGCGCCTGCTCAATCCGCAGGCCACCGCTGGTGTTTCAGTGATGATCTGGAATGCCGACGATACTTCAGAGCGTTACAACGCCGGAGACACCGTCAAGGTGCAATGGACGGCAGAACTGCGCAAAGGACGCGTTCTGTTCTCGGATATGGGCCGCGTACTCGCTTCGATCACGGAAGACACTTGTGCTCGCCATGACACCTTGGTCGGCGGCAGCACGGTGTTGTCGAATCTTGAGAAATATCGCGATGCCAGTCTGCGCAACAGTCGCGACAACCTGATGCTCGCTGCGGGAAAATACGGTCTTGGCCGTCGTGACCTTGCACCTTGCATTACTTTCTTCGCGCCGGTGGCCACCGACGCGGAAGGACGCTTTGGCTGGAACGAAGGCGTCCTGCAGAACGGCGACTTTGTCGATCTGCGGGCGGAAATGAACCTGCTCATCGCCGTCTCCAATTGCCCGCATCCGCTGGCGCCCGGTGCGACTTATGCGCCCTCGGATATCGAAGCCATCGTCTGGCAGGCCGCGCCCGCGCAGGACGGCGATCTTTGCCGCAGCCTCAGCGCTGAAGCAGGCCGTGGTTTCGAAAACACCGATCCGCTGTTTCGCTAGGGAGACGCCATGAACACCTCAAACACCGGCGCATCACGCGAAGCTTCCAGCGCCATCCATGACTTCACCATTCCCGCGCTGGCGCCGTGGTCAGGCCTGGTCAAGCGCGGTCAGGTGATCCGCATTGTCGATCTCGAAGGCCAGCAGGCCGTCGATACCCTGTTCTATCGCGCCGACGATTTCAGCGAACGCTACAGCGCACAGGACACCCTGCGCGCGCAGGGCTCGGCTTATGTCGTGACGGGTACACGCCTGCTGTCCAATGAAGGCTTCCCGATGCTGACCGTGATCGCCAACACCGGCGGCGCGCACGATACTTCTGCGGGCGCCTGCTCCTGCGAGAGCAATACGGTGCGTTTTGGCCATCACACGAAATACATGCACGCCTGCCGCGAAAACTTCCTGCTGGAAGTCTCACGCCATGGCATGGGCAAACGCGACATCGTCGCCAACATCAATTTCTTCATGAACGTGCCAGTGGAGCCGGATGGCCGCCTGGCGATTGTCGATGGTGTGTCAAAGCCTGGTGACTACGTCGAGCTGCGCGCCGAGATGGACGTGCTTTGCGTGATCTCCAACTGCCCGCAGGTCAACAACCCCTGCAACGGCTTCAATCCCACGCCGGTGCGCGTGCTGATCTTCCAGGGCTGATCATGTTCACGAAAATACTGATCGCCAACCGTGGCGAGATCGCGGGACGCGTGGTGCGAACGGTCCGCAGGATGGGCTTGTCCTCGGTCGCGGTGTATTCCGATGCCGACAGGTTCTCCTCGGCAGTGCTGTCAGCGGATGAGGCCGTGCATGTGGGTGCAGCGCCTGCACGCGAGAGTTATCTGAAAGTCGATTCCATCATCGAGGCCTGTCTCAAGACCGGCGCACAGGCGGTGCATCCCGGATACGGTTTCTTGAGTGAGAACGCCGCGTTCTGCGAGAAGCTGGCCGAGCATGGCATCCGCTTCATCGGCCCTCGCCCTGAGCATCTGCGCGAATTCGGTCTCAAGCACACCGCGCGCGAGATCGCTCAGAAGAGCGGGGTGCCACTGCTGCCGGGCAGTGGATTGCTCGATGACGTCGAGCAGGCGCTGAGCGAAGCGGCGCGTATCGGCTACCCGGTGATGCTGAAAAGTACCGCCGGTGGCGGCGGCATCGGCATGCAGCTGTGCCATGACGCTGCCGAGTTGCGCGCCAAGTTCGAGGCCGTGCAGCGCATGGCCACCGCCAGCTTTGGCGACGCTCGCGTTTACCTCGAATGCTTCATCGCCACCGCGCGCCATGTCGAAGTGCAGATCTTTGGTGATGGCAAGGGCAGGGTGGTGTCGCTGGGTGAGCGCGACTGCTCCTTGCAACGTCGCAACCAGAAAGTGGTGGAGGAAACGCCCGCACCGGGTCTTTCAGAGGCGATGCGCCAGCGCCTGCATGCCGCTGCGCGTGCGCTAGGCGAAGCGGTTCAATACGAGTCGGCAGGAACGGTCGAGTTCATCTATGACGTTGCCCGCGAAGACTTCTACTTCCTCGAAGTGAACACGCGCCTGCAAGTTGAACATCCAGTCACCGAATCAGTGTTCGGCATCGATCTGGTTGAATGGATGATCAGGCAGGCCGCGGGTGAACTGGTACTGCCTGCGCAGGAAGCGCTGGTTCCCAAGGGCGCTTCGGTTGAAGTGCGCCTCTATGCAGAAAACCCGCAGCAGGATTTCCGTCCTTCGACCGGCCTGCTGACTGAAGTCAGTTTTCCTGTCGATGTTCGCGTCGACGGCTGGATCGAGACCGGTACGGAAGTCTCGCCCTACTACGATCCGATGCTGGCCAAGATCATTGCCTCTGGCGATGACCGCCAGTCCGCCATTGGCAATCTGGCGAAGGCGCTGGAGAACACCACGGTTCGCGGCATTGAAACCAATCTCGGCTATCTGCGCGCTGTCATTGCATCGGATGAATTTCTCAGCGGTAACGTGGCGACACGCGTGCTGAAGGATTTCGTGTTCCAGCCGAACGTGGTCGAGGTGATCGCGCCGGGGGCACAGACCAGCGTGCAGGACTGGCCGGGTCGCCTCGGTTACTGGGGCGTCGGTATTCCGCCTTCAGGTCCGATGGATGATCGTTCGTTCCGTCTGGCCAATCGCATCGTCGGTAATCGTGAAGGTGTGCCCGCGCTTGAATGCACGATGATGGGTCCGACGCTGAAATTCCGCGGCGACGCCGTGATTGCCCTCACCGGTGCGGCGATGCGTGCGACGCTGGATGACCTGCCGCTGTCTTTCTATGAGCCGGTCAAGGTTCGCGCCGGACAGGTACTGGCGCTGGGCGCTATCGAAGGCGCAGGTCAGCGTTGCTATCTCGCGCTGCGCGGTGGTCTCGACGTTGCGCAATACCTCGGCTCCGGCGCCACCTTCAGTCTGGGCGGATTTGGCGGTCATGCCACCGGCGTGCTCAAGGCGGGTGACACGCTGCATATTGATGGCGAGGCCGGAATTCAGTCTTCACCGGCAGCGCTGGCGTTCGGCGAGCGGCCGGTGCTGACTCGCAACTGGACACTGGCGGTTCACTACGGTCCGCATGGTGCGCCAGATTTCTTCACCAACGCCGACATCGAGGCGCTCTACAGCGCCGAGTACGAAGTCCACTTCAACTCCGCGCGCACCGGCGTGCGCCTGATGGGCCCGCATCCGCAGTGGGCGCGCGCTGATGGTGGAGAGGCCGGCCTGCATCCTTCCAACATCCACGACAACGCCTACGCGATTGGCGCAATCGACTTCACCGGCGACATGCCGATCATCCTTGGCCCCGACGGCCCAAGCCTGGGTGGCTTCGTCTGCCCGGCCGTGATTGCGCGTGATGATCTGTGGAAAACCGGCCAGCTCAAGCCGGGAGACAAGATTCGTTTCGTGCCTGCGGAATCGTCGAAGAGTGTGCAGATCGCCGCACCGCGCATCGCTGATCTGGGCTCGCCCATCCTCGCGCGTTCGGACGCAGGCCCGGTGCCCGTCGTCTATCGCCGCTGCGGTGATGATTACCTGCTGGTTGAATACGGTCCGATGGCGCTCGATCTCGCGCTGCGCCTGCGCGTGCATCTGCTGTCGGAAGCGGTGAGTGCAGCAAAGTTGCCGGGCATCATTGATCTGACCGCGGGTATCCGTTCGCTGCAGATTCACTTTGATAGTCGCGTGCTCAAGCGCCAGCGCTTGCTGGACGTTCTTGCCGAAATCGAGCACTCGTTACCACGTGCTGAAGAAGTCACGTTGCCGAGCCGCATCGTTCATCTGCCGCTGTCTTGGAATGACCCACAGATCCAGCTGGCGATGCGCAAGTACCAGGAGCTGGTGCGTCCCAACGCACCCTGGTGTCCCGACAACATCGAGTTCATCCGCCGCATCAACGGCCTTGATTCGATTGACGACGTGCATCGCATCGTCTTTGATGCCAGCTATCTGGTGATGGGCCTCGGTGACGTTTACCTTGGCGCGCCGGTAGCAACACCGGTCGACCCGCGTCATCGCCTCGTCACCACCAAGTACAACCCGGCGCGTACCTGGACACCGGAGAACGCCGTCGGTATCGGCGGTGCCTATCTCTGCGTCTACGGCATGGAAGGGCCGGGCGGTTACCAGCTGTTTGGTCGCACCATCCAGATGTGGAATCGCTGGCGCAAGACCGAAGCCTTTGAGCAGCCCTGGCTGTTGCGTTGTTTCGATCAGATCAAATTCTTTGAAGTCAGCGACGCCGAACTGGAAGAAGCCCGCGCGGCATTCCCGCATGGGCGTTATCCGGTGAAGATCGAGAACACGACCTTCTCCTACGCCGACTACGCGAAGTTCCTCGATGTCAATGCCGCCGACATCAATGCCTTCAAGTCTCGACAGCAAGCCGCGTTTGAAGCCGAGCGTGCGGACTGGAAAGATAAGGGGCTCGACAGCTTCAGCGTCGATGATGCTGTTGCCAACATCGGCGGTGATGACATTCCCAGCGGTTGCAGCGCGGTCAATGCGCAGGTGACCGGCAACGTCTGGAAGATCCAGGTCGAGGAAGGCGCCCGTGTGGAGCGTGGACAGGTTCTGGTCGTCGTTGAATCGATGAAGATGGAAATGGAAATCTGTGCGCCAACCTCCGGCAGGATTCGTGAACTGCGCTGCCAGCCGGGACGCACCGTGCAATCGGGCCAGGTGATTGCCGTGCTGGAGGATGCCTGAAATGCTGCCAGTGATATTGACGATTGCGGATCTGCAGACGCGCTACCGTGAAGGCAGTCTGACGCCGTTACTGCTGGTGGACGAAGTGTTGAAGCGCATCGCCGCCAATCCAGACAAGGCCGTCTGGATCAGCCGCGTTTCCGACACTGACTTGCGTGATGCGGCACAGGCGCTGATGAAAGCGGGCACACCTTCTGCGAGCCAGCCCTTGTGGGGCATCCCGTTCGCAGTGAAGGACAACATCGATTGCGCCGGACTTGATACGACCGCAGCCTGTCCGAGCTTCGCATACCGGCCGGAGGAAGATGCCGCCGTAGTCGCGCGCCTGCGCGTGGCGGGGGCTTTGTTGATTGGCAAAACCAATCTTGATCAGTTTGCCACTGGCCTCAATGGCACGCGCTCACCGTACGGCGCACCACGCAGTGTCTTCGACTCACGCTACATCTCCGGTGGCTCGAGCTCAGGATCTGCCGTGGCGGTGGCAGCAGGGCAGGTGTGTTTCTCCTTGGGGACAGACACCGCGGGGTCCGGCCGTGTGCCGGCCTCGTTCAATAACCTCATCGGCATCAAGCCGACCAAGGGCCTGTTGCCGACGCATGGTGTCGTGCCGGCCTGTCGCAGCCTCGATTGCGTCACCGTGTTCGCGGCCACCACTGCAGACGCCGATCGCGTGCGCCGCATTGCACAGGGTGATGATGCGCGTGACCCCTTTGCACGAACGGCGTCGCAACTTCCATTGCCTGTCGTGGGTTTCCGTTTTGCGGTGCTTCCTCTGGTTCAGCGGGAATTCTTTGGCGATGAAGAGGCCGTCCGTCTCTATGCGGAAAGTATCGAGCGCCTGAAAGGACTCGGTGGCGTGGCGGTGGAGTTTGACTACACGCCGTTCCGCGAAGCCGCGAGCCTGCTCTACGCAGGGGGCTTCGTCGCCGAGCGCCTTGAGCCGCTGCGCGAGTTCATCCATGGACGTGCCGAGGCCATGGATGCCACCGTGCATCGCATCATCAGCGGCGCTGCGCGTTTCACCGCGGCAGACCTGTTTGCCGATCTCAACACGCTGGCAGCCCTGCGCCGTAAAACCGACAGTGCCTGGAAGCAATTCGACCTGATGTTGCTGCCCACCTCACCGACTACCTATCGCGTCGACGAGATGCAGGCGGATCCGGTGCAGCTCAACTCGCGCCTGGGTCTCTACACCAATTTCGTCAATCTGCTCGACTGCTGTGCCGTCGCCGTGCCTGCGGGATTTCGCAGCAACAGATTGCCCTTCGGCGTTTCTCTGATCGCCCCGGCATTCACCGACGATGCGCTTGCCTCACTTGCCGAGCGCCTGCATCGCAGCGGTCAATTTGGCCTTGGCGCAGATCGCAAGGCCACCATCCCGGAGTCCACGATGTCCATTCCTGTTCCTGCCGATGACCGTCTCGTCATCGCCGTTGTCGGCGCGCATCTCAGCGGCATGCCGCTCAATCACGAACTGACGGTACCGGGCGGTACGCTGCTGCGCCGTGCGCGCACTTCCGAGCACTACCGTTTCTATGTCCTGCCGAATACCACGCCGAAGAAACCAGGCTTGGTCTACGCGCCGGATGCGGAAGGGCCGGGGATTGAAGTGGAGTTATGGTCCTTGCCGGCTGCAGCCTTCGGACAGTTCGTCGCCCGGATTCCATCACCCTTGGGCATCGGCAAGCTCAAGCTCGAAGATGGCACCGAAGCCAGCGGCTTTCTGTGCGAAGCCTACGCTGTCGTTGGTGCGCAGGAGATCACGCTGCTCGGTGGTTGGCGTGCCTATCTTGCGAACATTGCGGCCAGTTGATTTCCTGTTCAAAAGCTCAATCCCACGCGAATTGAGCTAGAGGATGATCAAGGGCTGATGACCGCTTTGTGCCAATTGCTGTCAGTCAAAATTGAAATCTCCAGCCACCTGTTTTCGAGTGGGGAGCTGCGCTGGCATTCAGCGTAGGTAGGACTTCAGCGTCTGAAGAACGGCGTCAAGATCCTGCTTACGCTGTTTATAGTCATGCTCTTCAACAAGATGCTCGACTAGATGTCCCTCGATGACAGTGCTCATCAGGCCATTCACCGCGCCACGCAGCGCGGCAAGCTGTTGTAGAAACTCTGCGTGTCCAGCTTCGCTTTCGAGCATGCGTTCGAGGGCGGCCGCTTGCCCTTGAATGCGCCGAACGCGGCTTAACAGCTTCGCTTTGTCTTTTACGGTATGGGTCATATCAGGTTCACATGTTACCTGATAATATACTGGGGGGCAGTATATTAAGGATAGTGGAATGACTGAATTCGCGACGATTTTGCAAAACGGAAATGGCTGGCTGTTTGTGCCCAGCGCAATCCTTCTGGGCGCGCTGCACGGCTTAGAACCGGGACATTCAAAAACCATGATGGCGGCATTCATCATCGCGATCCGCGGCACGGTGGGTCAAGCTGTATTGCTTGGGCTATCCGCCACAATCTCGCATACCGCTGTTGTCTGGGCCGTTGCGATGGCCGGGCTGTATTTTGGTCAGAACTGGAATGCTGAGGCGACCGAGCCATACTTTCAGATAGCTTCTGCGGTGCTGATCATCGGTGTAGCGCTATGGATGCTCTGGCGCGTTCGGCGCGACCAAGTCGCGGCTCATGACCATCACCACGATCAGGTGAAAAAGATAGACACGGGCCATGGCGTCGTCCACCTCAAAGTTTTCGAAGACGGCGTGCCGCCACGATTCCGCTTGTATAGAGAAGGCAATCGTGGGCATCAATGGACGGCTAACGAGGTTCGAATCGAGACAGAAAGGTCCAATGGTGGACGTCAGAAATTCCAATTCATCCAGCGTGATGGTTTTCTGGAATCAGAGCAAGAGATTCCAGAGCCGCACGAGTTCGTTGCCCGGCTGAGCCTTGGACATTCCGGGCATAGTCATGATTACGACGTGGAGTTCGTCGAACACCATCACCACGCAATCAGCGATTATGCAGGACTAAATGTAGATGTCCCCGGCTACCAAGACGCACACGAACTGGCCCATGCGAATGACATCCGGCGTCGCTTTGCCAATCGCCAGGTTACAACTGGGCAGATTGTGATATTCGGACTGACGGGCGGTTTGATCCCCTGTCCGGCTTCGATCACCGTACTACTGCTTTGCCTGCAACTAAAGAAGATCGCACTAGGTGCATCGCTGGTTTTGTGCTTCAGCATCGGCCTTGCTATGACCATGGTGGCATCTGGAGCCATCGCAGCGCTAAGCGTTAAGCACGCACAAAAGCACTGGGGTGGTTTTGGTGCCTTCGCCCGTAAGGCACCCTATTTATCGAGTGGACTGATCCTGATCGTGGGTTGCTACATCGGATACCACGGACTGATCGCACTTCCATAGTTGCGGTGACAGGCCAAGCCGGGGGCTCTCTGAGCGTCGGCGCGCTATTTTCTAATCCTGCGTCCACTTGAACAGGCTTGCGCCGATGGCGAGGAATCCCACCGCCATCGCGCCGAGAATGGCTAGTTGCGGCGCAATCTGCGTGAAGCCTGCGCCATCCAGCATCACTGCGCGCGCGGCGTCGAGCATGTGCGTCAAGGGAAAAATCTTGGCGGCCATCTGAAGAATCTTCGGCGAGCCGTCCATTGAGAAGAATACGCCTGAGACCACCATCATCGGTGACGAAATCACGTTGAGCAGGCCGCCGGCCAGCTCTTCGCTGGTGACGCGTGCTGCAATGGTGAGTCCCATGGCAATCATCGCAATGGCGCCGACGAGCGCAATCAGGAACAGGTTGAAGTAAGAGCCTTCCATGCGGAAGTGCAGGACCAGATTGGTGCCAATGTAGACCGCAACCGTGATCAACATGATCAGCGCGAGGCGCGACAACAGTTGCGCGCAGATGAATTCGATTGCGCGTATGGGGGTCGCATTGAGGCGCTTGAGATAGCCGGACTTGCGATAGCGCACGATCACGTAGCCGATGCCAAACAGGCAGGAGAACATGATGTTCATGCCCAGCACGCCGGGGACGACCCAGTCGACATAACGGATCTGTTCACCACTGGCGGTCTCGCGTTCCAGCCTGGGGCCCGGTGTTCCGGCCAGCACGCGTTCCAGCGTTGTGCCCTTGGGTGATTCCTCGTTGATCCAGTACTTGCCGGGCGTGGTGGTGAGGTCCAGCAGCATGTCGATGCGATGGCGCTGCACTTTGGGCAACGCTTCCGCGACGCTGGTCTCCGCGTAGAACTGCACGTGGGGCGTGGCGAGGAAGGGATGCAGTTTTGCATCCAGTGTTGCACCAACTGGCGCAATCACCGCGGCCTTGAACAACGGTTGCCCTGGCCCGGAAAAAATCATCGCCATGCCGGCCACCAGCAACACCGGAACAATCAGGTTCCAGCTCATCGCCGAAGTGTCGCGCATGAATTCCAGGGAGCGCGCGAGGGTCATTGCCCATAGTCTCTTCATGCGCGCATCTCTCTGCCAGTCAAGCGTATGAATAAATCTTCCAGCGTCCTGGGCCGGATCTTCAGTTGTGCAAGCGAAACACCGGCATCCAGCAACTTGCGCACAGATCCATTCACGTCCGCGGTCATCAGTTCGGCTGCTTCACCATGTGCGGTGAAGCCCAGCATTGCCGCATGGCCGTTCAACTCCGCGAGGGGTATTTCCAGAACGCTGTCATTGAAATGCTCCGCCAGCAGCCGCTTGGGCGTGCCGCGCGCGATGATGTGGCCATGATCCATGATGGCGATCTCGTCGCACAGCAAATAAGCCTCTTCCATGTAGTGCGTGGTCAGCACGATGGTCTTGCCGCGTGCCTTGATCGACTGCACCAGTTCCCAGAAATTGCGACGGGCCTGCGGATCCAGGCCGGTGGTGGGCTCATCCAGGAAAATCAGGTCTGGGTCGTTGACCAATGCAATCGCCAGAAGCAGGCGCTGGCGCTGTCCCCCGGAGAGCTTGCGGCTGTCGCGGTCCATGAATTCGCCGAGATGGCAGATTTCCACCAGCTCCTCGATGCTCGGGCCCTGCTCATACAGGGCACGAAAGAAGCGCAGGTTTTCCTTGACGGTGAGAAAGTCCTGCAGCGCCGTTGTCTGGAACTGGATGCCGACCCGTTCGCGGTAGCGCGGGCCGAGAGGCTCGCCGCGATAGAGAATCTCGCCCGAGCTGGGTTGGAGAATGCCCTCGAGCATTTCCACCGTGGTGCTTTTACCTGCGCCATTGGGGCCGAGCAGGCCGAAACAGCTGCCTTCGGTGACTTCAAAGCTCACGCCATCAACGGCCTGGACCTTGGGGAAGTTTTTTCTGAGATTGCGGACGGCAAGGATGTCTGACATGCCGCATTGTAGCGACCTGTTACATCCCGGCGTCATCATTTGATGTCATTCTTATGTCCAGGCTTCCTGACCTGGTGTGCCATGACCCGTTCACCTGAGCATGATCTGAAACGTCGCCGCCTGCTGATGGCGGGCGCAGGCCTGTTTGGCTTGGGCCTGATGGGACATGGCGTGCGTTTGCTGGCACAGCCCAGGTTTGCAACGGATCCTTTCAGCCTGGGGGTTGCCTCGGGCGATCCGGCCAGCGACGGCTTTGTGCTGTGGACGCGGCTGGCGCCCGATCCGCTCAATGGTGGCGGCATGCCGGAGGCCTCGGTCGAAGTGGAGTGGGTCGTTGCCACTGATGAGAACTTCCACAAGATCGTGCAGCGCGGAACCGCGCTCGCGCAGCCTGAGTGGGCGCACTCGGTGCATGTCGAGGTCGCCGGACTGAAACCGCATCGCTGGTACTGGTACCGGTTCCGCATCGGTGATTTCCAGAGTCCGGTAGGCCGCAGCCTGACGCTGCCAGCGCGTGGCGCGAAGCTGGATCGACTGCGTTTTGCTTTCGCCTCCTGCCAACATTTCGAGCAGGGCTGGTATACCGCCTACCGCGATATGGCGAAGCAGGATCTGGACGTGGTCATTCATCTGGGTGACTACATCTACGAGCGTCACCATCGCCGCGGCTCTGTGCGCAAGCATGTGCTTGATGAGCCGGTCACGCTGGCGGAGTACCGCAACCATCACGCGCAATACAAAACCGATCCGGACCTGCGTGCGGCACACGCCGGGTTTCCGTGGATCGTCACCTGGGACGATCACGATGTGCAGAACGACTATGCCGGTGCGCTATCGCAGAACAATGATCCGCCCGAACAATTCCTGCTGAGACGCGCCGCAGCGTATCAGGCCTATTACGAACATCTGCCCTTGCGCCTGCGTTCACGGCCGGTGGGGCCAGACGCTTTGATGTACCGCAGCTTCTCGTTTGGTGATCTTGCCGAGATGCAGGTGACGGATGATCGCCAGTATCGATCCGACCAGCCCTGTGGAAGTCCCGGCTACTGGGGTGGGCAGGTCTTGGCGGGCTGTGATGAGCGGCTGGATCCTGCACGCACGATGTTTGGCGCCGAGCAGGAACGATGGCTGCTGCAAGGGCTGTCCAACAGCAACGCACGCTGGAATATCCTGGCGCAGCAGTTATTGATGGCGCAGCTGGATGAGCGGCGCGGTGATCAGCGTGCCTGGTGGACGGATGGCTGGGACGGTTACCCGGCCGCGCGCCGTCGCATCCTCGATCATCTGCAGCAAAACAGGATCAGGAACTGCGTTGTGCTGGGAGGCGACGCGCATTCGTTCTACGCCAATGATCTCAAGCCTGATTTTGATGACGAGAAATCAGCGGTGGTGGCGACTGAATTCACCGGAACCTCGATCACTTCTGATCCCGGCGGTCCCTACGAATATTTCAAGGCGATGCTGCCGTACAACCCGCACATCAAGTATTTCGAAAGCCGCTATCGCGGCTATGTGCGTTGTGACGTCACCCACAAGCACTGGCGCACGGAGTTCATGGCGGTTGAGGCGGTGGATGATCCCAACAGTGTCGTGCGGGTCCTGCAGGGATTCAGCGTCGAGCCGAACCGGCCGGGCATACAGCTGGGCTGATGCAAGCCTGCGCGGCTGCAATGACTACTCGCGCGGCAGCCTCACGCCAATTTCCTGCGGCTCATTGTCATCCATCCTGCGCACCACAAGCTCGATGTGGTCGAGACGCAGGCGATCGCCGACGACCGGGCGTGGCAGATAGCGCAGCACCAGCTGGCTGATGTTGAACGCTTCAGTGCCATCAGGAAGTTTCACGCCGTAGCTGTCGGCAAGATCCTTGGCGGAAGCGGTGAGCGCAATTTCGAATTCACCAAAGAAGTGCCGGCTGGCCGCGGCACTGGCCTTCTGGCGCTTGGCCTTGAAGACGGTGTCGAGGCGTTCAAGTTCTTTTTCTGCCACGAGCAGCGAGATGTAGTCGCCGACCTGCAAGACGCCCCATTCGCGATAGGACAGCAGGTGCCCATCACGGGTGACCGCGATGATGCGCGAGTGATCGCGGATCGGCAGTTCCTTGGGGCGGCGTCCGATATGCGCGCTGCCTTCCGGCAGTTTGTAGCTGACGATCTCGTAGCCGCTTTGGCCAGGCAGGTCGACTTCCACGCGCTTGACGCGCGCGCCGGTGCGAGGGATGTACAGATTGAGCACGCGCGCAGCGAGCGGCACGCTCCAGCCTTGCAGCAGCAGGGATACCAGCACGATGAAGAAGGCGATGTTGAAGATCAGGCCGGCGTTTTCGGTGCCCGCAATCCAGGGGAAGGTCGCGAGCACAATCGGCACCGAGCCGCGCAGGCCTACCCAAGAGATGAACGCCTGCTCGCGCCAGGGAAAACGGAACGGCAACAGACTCAGCACCACGGCGAGCGGACGTGCGGCAAAGATCAGCACCAAGCCGATCAACAGGGCAGGCGCGGCGATCTGCAGCAGGCGATGCGGACTGACCAGCAAGCCGAGGATGAGGAACATGCCGATCTGCGCCATCCACGCAATGCCATCATGGAAGCGCCGGATGCTGCCGAGCGCACGCACCCTGCGATTGCCGACAATCAGGCCAGCCAGATACACCGCGAGGAATCCGCTGCCGCCGATGAGTGCGGTCAATCCAAACAGCAGGAAGCAGCTGAACAGCGCCAGCACCGGGTACAGCGATTCATTGAGATCCAGACGGTTCAGCGCGCGCGCCAACAGCCAGCCACCGCCCAGGCCCAGCACGCCGCCGATGCCCATCTGCTCGATCAGCAGCATCACGAACTGCTGCGCGGTGAAGGTATCGGGGGTCTGCAGGTAGGAGATGATGCCGAGAGTCAGGAACACTGCCATCGGGTCGTTGGTGCCGGACTCGATCTCCAGCACCGAGGTCACGCGTGAATTGAGCGAGACGGTGCGGTTGCTCAGCAGGGAGAACACCGCTGCCGCGTCGGTGGAGCTGACAATGGCGCCCAGCAACATGCCCTGGGCCAGCGGCAGGTGGAGCACCACGCTGCTGAGCCAGCCGACGATCAGCATGGTCAACAGTACGCCGACCGTAGCGAGACTCAGCGCAGGCCAAAGGCCAACGCGGAAAGTCTTGAACGAGGTTCGCATGCCGCCGTCGAACAGGATCACCGCCAGGGCGGCAGTACCTGCGAGGTTGGTCAGGCGCACATCCGCGAAATGAATATTGCCGGGGCCATCTTCACCGGCCAGCATGCCGATCACGATGAAGACCAACAGCAAAGGTACTCCTAGCCGCGGCGTGATCACCGTAGCGAGGATGCTGACCAGGAACAGCAGGCCAGCGGCAAAAATGAGTTGGTTTACAAAGTCCATCGGGTCTGGATGCGGGCTCTATGGAATTCTGTATCGCATGAATTGTTCCAACACGCGCCGGTTGGCCCCCAATTTCACAACGATTGATCCTGATGCCGACAGTGTAAGGCCGCCCGCGCACTACCGCATTGTTTTGAGTAAATAAAATAACTTGCGGCTGAGCCCGTGGACTGGGTTTCATCGGGCCACAGGCCACGATGATGGCCGGCACCTTGGGCTTAACCCCGATGGCGCGTTGTCACGCCTGCGCCCAGCGCCGCAGTTCTAGCGGCGCTCGCCTTGAGGACGTTCCCTGGGCTCTGGAGGCGGGCGGCGGTTGTGCTGCTCCCCGCGATTGAATTGTGGCCCGCCGTGCATTTCACGCGGCGCTTGTTGAGGTTGTGGCTGTGGTTGCTGGACGGGTCGCTGCGGCTCGCGAGGGGCCGCTTGTGGAATGCTTTGGGGCTCTGGTCTGGGTGGCGGATTGTCCTGCGGGCGTTGAAAGCCAAGGCGGGGTGGTATGCGTTGCGCAGGCGGTTGTTGCTCCGGCTGCGATGGTTGCTGTTGCTGGACCGGGTTGATGCGCGAGGGTGAATCGCTGCTGCCGTTCACGTCATCGCGGCGCGGCGCCTGGTTATTCCAGCGCGGGGTACGGTCCGGGCGCTGCTCTGGTGCTGCATTTTGTGGTTGCACCGAGGGTTGCCGGGATGGGGCATTGTCCTGCGCCGGATTGCGCGAGGCATTCACGCCACGATCACGCCATGGATTGAAGCGCGAAGAGGGCATCGCATCCGGGCGTGTTCCGTTATCTCGTTGTGGCGGGTTGTTCCAGCGTGGATCCTGTTCGGTTTGAATGGGAGCTTGCGGTGATGTCTGCCCGGTATTGTTGCCGGCGCCCTCATTGCGACGATCAAAGCCATTGCCCTGCCATGGGCGCACGGCATTCGGGTTGTCGTTCACATTGCCATTGCCGCGCGGATTGCGAGGGTTGTCGCCGCGATTGAACGGCGTGTCGCGGCCATCACCGAAAGATTGTGCGGCGTTGCGGTTGCCGTTGCCGTCACCGTCACGCGTGCCCAGGGATGCTTGAGGCGGCGTGCGGAAAAGAACCGGCGGACGCCTGAACTCCTGCGAAGGTGCGCGGGCAGCGCCAGCAGCTTGCAAGCCTGTATTGGGTCGGCCGGCGGGCAGTTCATGCAGCGGCATGGCCTGCGCGCGATCCCATTGCGAACGATCAATCGAAATCTGCGCGGCGTTGACCCGGTTGCCGCGAGTGAAGGCATCGTGCGATACCGCTGTCGTGCCACCCGGAGTGCCCTGATTCATGTAACGGATTCTGTCGCCACGATTGCCGCGGTAATCGTTGTAGACATTGGTGATGTGCGTGCGATCAATGTTCCTGACGTTGGTCACGTTGATGTTGGTGACGTAGCGCTGGCTGCCGCGATACCACGGCACATAGACATCACGCGGTCCCAGGGCCACCCAGGCGACAGGACGCCCTGAAGAAACCGAAGCGCTCCAGCCATTGCCGCCGACAAAGGCCACCATCGCCGGGCAATAGACCGGCCGCACATGACGCGGTCCCGGCACCCAGCCCCAACGGTTGCTGATGTAAACCCAGCGGCCATAGTGGAAGGGCGCAAAGCCCCAGGGCGCATCGTCAATCCAGGTCCAGCCCCAGGGCGCAATCCAGGCCCAGTGGCCATAACGGTACGGTGCCCATCCTGCGACCACCGTGCGCGGATACCAGACGTTGCCGTAGTCGGCGACGTTGTTCCAGTCGCCATTGCTGGCGAGATCGCTGTAGCCCACCACATTGGGCGAGACGTAATCGTTTTGCACCACGGCGCGTGCGCGGGCATCGCGGTCGCTGCACCAGAGATCAAAATCATCCGCCTGTGCCAGCGGCATGCCGGCAATATCCCTGAGCGAAGAATCGGCAAAGCGCCAGGACTGACGGCCACTCACCGGATAGCTCGCGCCACCTTCACCATAAACCGTGCCCGCGCCCTGGAGGATGGAAATGGTGGTGTAGCTGCCATCTTCCGAGACATCAATCTTGTAAGTGCCCGGCTGTGTGGCGACAAAGGCGATGGTGGGTGTGTCGACTTCGTTGTTCTGGCCGTCGGCAATGTTGTCGATGCGCCAGTTGAGTGTGCCGCGACTCAGTTCAATCTGGGTGCCACTGTCATCCAGGCGCAGGAAATTGAAGCCGGTGTCTTCACCAATGCGCAGGTCACCGCCGTCAATGTCCATCGCCGCACGGGCGTTGGCATCGGTCAGCAGGCGGTCACCGGTGGTGAGTGGACGATTGACGCTGACCTGGTCCCAGCGATCATCGCCGGAAGGCGCGAACGTCACATCACCTGCAATGTAGGCCAGGCGTGCGACGCGGCTGGGTGGATCGTCATCTGCCCAAGCGCTGACGGCAACCAATCCGCCCAGTACGATTAAAACGTAGCGTAGCGCGGCGGAGCGAATTGAATGACGATCCATGGAGTTTCCAGCGCTCAGGTCAGCAGACGGTTAGTGATAGTTATGACAACACTCCAGCCCTGAATCAAGCCTGAACGAAGAAGGGTTCAGCTGAAATACAGAAGCCGTGGTTTATCATGGGCCTTTGTACCGCTAGAGTTTGGGAATGAACGAGTGGTTGGCAGTCCGTAATGGGTCTCGACGCAAGGCCATCTGGCTGATCGCGCTGGGCTTGGTGGTCGCGGTGCTGGTCGGCCTGCGGGTGGCTGCGGGCGCGCTCAAGGATCAGATCGTCACCGTGTTGGGGCCTGAGACCGAGGTCGGAGCCATCAGCCTGGGCTGGTTCAGCGTGCATGTGGACCAGCTGCGTATCCATGCGCCCAAGGGCTGGCCGGCGGACGACACCCTGCGTGCCGCCCGGATTACGGTGACGCCTGATCTGCGCAGCCTGTTCTCCGATACGGTGCGGATCTCGTCAATCACGGTGGACCAGCCTTATCTGTCGATGCGCCGGACGACAGGGGGCCGTCTGGAATTGCTGCCCAGCCTGCTGCAGAAGAAGCCCGATCCCAAGACTGTGGGTCAGAAAAGCATCGCGGTGGCCATCGGCGATATCACGCTGAAGGATGGCGTACTGGAGTTCTTTGATTCGACGATCGCGCGGCCACCCTTGAAGCTGCGCCTGGAAAACGTACAGGCCTCCGTCAGTGATCTGCTGGTGCCAGAGCTCAGCGGTAAAACCCAGTTTGATCTGGATGCGACGGTGAAGGGGGTGCAGCGTGATGGCACGCTGGCGCTTTCCGGCTGGGTCAATGTGCCGACGCAGGACTCCTCCATCAAGACCACGCTGCGTGGCGTTGATCTGGTGGCCTTGCAGCCTTACCTGATCAAGACCAATGAGACCGGCGTGAAGCGCGGCGCGCTGGATCTTGATCTGGATTCCAAGGTCGCCAGCGGAAAATTGAAAGCCCCCGGCAAGCTCACGATCGCTCAACTGCAACTGGCACCGGCTGCGGGCACCTTCAGTACGTTCATGGGCGTGCCGAGGCAAGCCGTCATCGCCGCGCTGAAGGATCGCAATGACAAGATCGATGTCGATTTTGTGCTGGACGGCGATATCCACGATCCACAGTTCTCGCTGAACGAATCGCTCAGCATGAAACTGACTTATGGCATTGCACAGTCGCTGGGCCTCAGTGTGAAAGGCCTGGTCGAAGGCGTTGGCTCGCTAGGCGCTCGCGGGATCGGTGCAGTCGGCTCTGCCATCGGCAATCTGTTTGGCATCAATTCAAAAGATGCAGATGCCAACAAAAAGTAAGATCGGCCGATCCGGGTTTTACGCGATTTTTTCCACGCGGTGACTTTCGTCAAGGGATTCCAGCAGGCGATTGGTGATGCCGCTCAGAAGCTCTGCCGCGGCTTCACGATCCGATTTTTGCAGGGCCGCAACCACGCTGGCGCGCAGTTCATTGAGGCCGCCGACAAAACCAATCTGCTTGGCCATGATGCGTGAGCGCACGCCCCAGGCCATCGATTCCCAGGCTTTCAGGAATAAACGGTTGCCTGACATTTCAACCAGCTTGCGGTGAAAGCGCAGGACGTCTTTCATCACTTCGTCAAAATCATTGCGGTCGATGGAGACCTGGATCAGGCTGACGAGCAAGTCCAGTTCTTCAAGATCCTGTTTTTTGAAAGCCTGCGTTGCACGGACCGAAGCGGTTTCCAGCAGTTTGCGCAGGGCATAGGCTTCGCGCAGTTCTTCGAGGTCGATGTTACGCACACGGGTGCCGCGATAGCGCTCGGTTTCAACCAGCCCCAGTGTTTCCAGCTCGCGTAGCGCTTCGCGCACTGGCGCCTGGCTGACGTTGAACTCGCGGGCCAGAACCAGCTCCTTCAGATGAGTGCCTTCCGGATAGATGCCATCCAGAATCCGCGACGCCAGCGTGTCGCGGATCGGATCGCGCATGCAGGTGCGGTGGAGTTTCATTTGGCAGACTCTGCTGCGGGTTGTGTTGCAGCGTGATCGCTGGAGAGCGATTGTGCATTCCAGCCACCGCCAAGCGCCTTGACCAACAGCACGCTGGCGTTGAGGCGGCGGGCCTGGAGGTCTGCCAAATTGAGCTGTCCCTGCAGAGCCAGTGTCTGCGCCGAGGCCACTTCAAGATAGGTGGCAACGCCACCCTTGTAACGGTAGTTGGCCTGGGTCTGCGCGCGCTTGGCAGCATCCACTGCAACGGTCTGGCTGGCGCTGGCCTTGTCGAGCTGCTGAACCGCAGCCAGATTGTCTTCGACCTCGCGGTAGGCGTTGAGCACGCTCTGGCGATAATTGGCTACCGCTTCTTCATGTGCCGCACGTGCTTGATCGCTCTGTGCGCTGCGACGGCCACCATCGAACACGGTGAACAGCGCCGCTGGGCCGAATGACCACAGCTTGCTCGGTGCATCAAACCAGCTGGATGAATTGGCGCTTTCAACGCCAAACATCGCGGCGAGGCTGAAGACCGGGAAGTAAGCGGCCTTGGCCACGCCAATGGAGGCGTTGGCCGCCGCCACGTGACGCTCCGCGGACGCAATATCCGGACGGCGTTCGAGCAACTGCGAAGGCAGGCCAGCATCAATCGCCGGTGCGCTGATCGTCAGCGGGACAGGCGCAAGGCTGAACTGCGAGGCAGGAACGCCGACGAGTACGGCAATGGCGTGCTCGAGCTGCGCACGCTTGAGCGTGGTTTCAGACGATTGCGTCTTGGCATTCTCAAGCTGGACCTGCGCCTGATCGACATCAACGACTGCCGCTGCGCCACCGCGATAACGGTTTTGCGTGAGATCAAAGGCCTTTTGATAGGCCGCGACGGTTTCGTTGAGCAGGAGCTGTTCGCTGTCGGCAGCGCGCAGGCTGAAATAATCCATCGCCAGTTCTGCGCGCGTGCTCAGTTCCAGCGTGGCCAGATCGGCTGCGCTGGCTTGCGCTGCATCCTTGCCGGCTTCGGCAGCATTGCGCACACGTCCCCACACGTCGACTTCATAAGACAGGTCTGCGCTGAGCAGGAAGTCATTGAAGTTGGTCGGCGAGCTTGGGCTGGCCAGCGCCTTGTTCTGCGAGGGATGCTCGCGCGTCATCGATGCGTTGGCGCCAATCGTGGGGAAGTAGTCGGCGCGCGCCACTCGCGCGAGTGCACGGGCTTCGCTGAAACGTGCCAGTGCTGCTTTCAGGTCCTGGTTGGAATCGCCGAGCTGGGTTTGCAACTGGTTGAGCTGCTCGTCGCCATAGACCTTCCACCACTCGCCACGCGCCGCCATATCCGCAGGCTGCGCTGTTTTCCATTCACCCACTTCTCCAACTTCTTTGTAGCTGGCAACCGCAGGTGTTTCCGGCCGCTGGTAGCTGGGCGCAAACGAGCAGGCCGCCAGTGCTGTACTCAGCGTAGCAGCGGCAAGCGTGGTCAACGCTGCCGATTTCATTTGGCCGCTCCGCCCTTGGCCGCGTTTGGCTGGTCGGGCTTGGCTTCAATGGCATGCACGATGTCGCCATCGGCAATGGAATCCGGCGGATTGATGATGAGCGCGTCCTTGCTGCTGACGCCGGTCAGTACTTCCACTTCCTTGCCAAAATCGCGACCCAGCGTGATGGGCTTGAGTGCAACCTGGCCTTTGTCGCCAACGCTGGCCACCTGGATGGTGGTGCCACGGAACAGCAGCGTGTTGTCAGGAACGCGCAGCGCGTCCGCGTGCATCGGCAGCTTGAAGTGCACTTCGGCGTAGGAGCCTGGCAGCAGCGCGTTGTCAGCGTTGTCGGCAAGCAGCTGGACCAGCATCGTGCGGGTACTGGGATCGATGGCATTGGCCGTGCGCATCACTTTGGCCGGGAACACCTTGCCCGGCTGCTCGGCGAAGTGCAGTTCAGCCGTCATATCCGCCGTGATGCTGGAGACATAGCTCTGAGGCAGTTGCACGTAGACACGTAGCTGATGCGTGTCGACGATGTGGAACAGTTCGCGCTGGCCGCTGGCACCCGGATTGATCAGGTCGCCGATGTCGACATTGCGCGCGGTGATGATGCCATTGAACGGCGCGACGATATTCTTGAAGCCCTGCAACTGGCGCAGGCGATTGACGTTGGCCTGTGATGAAGCCAGCAGCGCGGTCTTGGCCGCTGCGTCGCCATTCTTTTCATCGGTCTCCTGCTGCGAGACGGATTCGGTAGCGAGCAGATCCTTCCAGCGCGCGGCTGTGCTTTGCGCGAGCACGTTGTTGGCCTGTGCGGTGCCGAAATCAGCGCGGGCCTGTGCCAGCTGCTGATCCACTTCCGGCGTATCGATTTCTGCGAGGACCTGTCCGGCCTTCACCGGCGTGCCAATGTCGACCAGCCAGCGCTTCAGATAACCGCTGGTGCGCGCGTAAACCGGCGCATCGGCCCAGGCGCGGACATCGCCTGGCAACACCAGTTCTTCAACATTGCCGTTGGCATGCGGGTGGGTGACGTTGACCGGGATGACGTTCTGTTCCTGCGTGAGTTCATTCAGCTTGTTCTTGGCCTGAACGCGGCTGATGATGCCCCAGGCAGCAACCGCCACTGCCACGATGCCAATGATGACGCTGACGCGCGTCGCGCCGCCTGAGCGATGTGGTGTGTGCGGCTGGAATGATTTGTTGTCAGTCATGCGAGTACTCCGGGCTCAACGAGCGGCGACGGCGCGACGGCCGTGCACCATGCTAAAAATTACGGGGACAAAGAAGAGGGTGGCGATGGTGGCGAACAGCAGGCCACCGATCACGGCGCGGCCCAGTGGAGCGTTCTGCTCGCC
>Ga0116227_10004871_pt1 | contig 28769 bp, 18 predicted proteins | sample S1TSphgellanicum_FD_89693 | JGI IMG/M metagenome (GOLD analysis project Ga0116227, IMG submission 89693) | Host-associated microbial communities from peat moss isolated from Minnesota, USA - S1T2_Fb - Sphagnum magellanicum MG | ecosystem: Host-associated > Plants > Peat moss > Unclassified...
TTAAATTTGAAAAATTTTATTAAAAAAAATTAAAAGCTTTTTTTAACTTTTGGATTTTTTTGGGGTATTTTTAAAAAAAATACCGGGGTTTTTAAATTTCCCCAAAAAAAAAAAAAAAAAAAAAAAACTAGGTACCCATCTTCACAAACTTGGTCTGTAAAAGAATTCTCCAATCTGTGTTTTTTTTCTTTTGCTTTTGGGTTACTTTCTTGTTGAAGAGATATTCTGAAGTGGTTGCAAAATTACACTAACCATCTCTTGGTGAAAGCTCTCTTCTGTTGAAGATTTCCTAGAGTAGTCTGATTTTGTTGTTGTTGTTGTTAGATTCTGAATTAGTTGCAAACCACACGGGCTTCTGAATTTCTCTGTTTTTTACTTGGAGAGATTTGCAGTGCAGTGCAATTTCATGTGCATCAGCAGTGCAATTTCATGTTTGTTGTGCAACAGTATAATTGTTTCCTAAATTTGTCAGAGTTCTGGTGCGGTGCCTAAGTTGAGCTTGCAAGCCCAGAACACAGACACAGAGAGAGAGACACACACACACAGCCCCAGAGAGAGAGAGAGAGAGACACACACACACACACACACATACACACAGAGGGAGAGGGTGGTGGAGAAACACCTATGTGTCTGGGGTTGTTGGAATTCTCTGGCTAGTTTTCAGGCTACAGAATCTCTGGGTTGCTGCTGTTGCAGTAGGTGCTGGGTTCGTGAATTTGGTGTTGAGAGCACAAGTATGCATGCAAGCGCATACATGGTGGTGACCGTCTTCCTCCGGTTCTAGGGCTCAGAATTCGAAGATTTCGTCGGTTGCTGGGTAGTGTTGAAAATCCATCTCCGAGCCTCCTGTTTTCAAAATATGATCTCTGATGGTGCTGCTGCAGGGAGGAGGAACATCTCGGAACATCTCGGAACATCTCGGAACATCTCAAATTTGCATAAGCCTTTTGGTTTCGTTTTACAAACGATTGGTGAAGTTTTTTGCTGGTGAATCTTTGAGAGACAGTAGTAGACGTAGTAGGAGCAGCAGCATCATGCTCTTGTTATAGATTCCCGGGGGTTCTGGAGAATTGGCAGGGCATATGAGCTGTAGGCAAACTGCTGCTCTGTACCAGGAAAAAATAAATTAAACCAAGGATTTGGGTTGTGGCGGGTGATGCTGATGGCTTCGGAGCAACTGGGAAATGCAGCAAGCTGGATTGGCGAGCTGGAGTTGATGTGGCCAGACTGGGAGAAGGAGAGCTATCCGGAAGTTCGAGACCTGGTTCTGATACCTCTCTTCGCCATCTTCTTCCCCACCCTGCGGTTCTTCCTAGACAAATTTGTTTTTGAGGTTGGTGACATATTGACATTCTCTCAACCCCCCTTGTTTGTTTGTTTGTTTGTTATCTTTTCTTTTCTGTTTGGATTGGAGACCCACCCAAACTGCTGAGACAACTGCTTGATCTTCTCTTCAATTGATGGCCCATGGTTTGAATCCTTGGATCATAACCAAACCCAAAGCACCCATGTTGTCCGACAAAACTGAAAGACTCTCCGGAGTATTTTGGGCATTTGGGCTGTACTCATCTGAAATCTGGTGCCAATTGATGGGATCATATGTCATAGCTTTCTTCTCTAGCACTCTAGTCTGTTCCATGATTTTCTGCTGTAATCATTATCACACTTTTTAGTTTCCAATCAAGTATGCCATAAGAAGAAAATTCCCACTCTGCAGCTGGACTTTTGGAATTGAAGCTTGAACTCACTGTGAATTGAACTCTCAACTTGTCAACTGCAGCCAGTTGGAAAGCGGTGCATCAATGAAAAAAATGCAAATTTCAGAAAAGGTGCATTCAAAGCTGATTTTGACAGGGCACAAAAGAAGCTCACAAAGTTCAAGGAGTCAGCCTGGAAGTGTTTATATTTTTTTTCAGCTGAGGTCTTTGTGTTGGCAATTACATACAATGAGCCCTGGTTTACGGACTCAAAGATGTTCTGGGTTGGACCTGCTGAACAGCAATGGCCACATTTGATGACAAGGTGATGTGTTTTGTTTCCAAATGTCCCAGTTCTCGTCCTTCAACCATCATCAATTGAGGAAGTCATCAGTGGGGTTTTTGTGCTTCAAAGGATATGTTCAAGTTGGCACCAGGACCAACAACTGCAATGCTCTTGGAGGCTTGCCACTGTCATAGGCTTATATGCTTGTTTGCACTTATGGCTCAGGAGCTGATGAAGTCAGTGGGGAAGAATGAGCAGCTGTCACTGACAGTTAGTTACCTTCAAATATGCTGTTTTTTGGAGGTTTTCTTTGTCTGGAATCTCATGGATAATATGCTTGTCAATCTCAAGTTCATTTCCTTTCCTGAACTGTGTCTGCATATTGGTGGGATTGGGAGCAGGCTCAAGCTGAAAGTTTTGTATGGCTTTGCTGGGGGATTCTATTCATACAGCATCTTTGCTCTGATATTCTGGGAGACACGACGTTCAGATTTTGGTGTCAGTATGTCACACCACATTGTTTCTGTTTTCCTTATTGTCTTCTCTTACCTTGCCAGGTTTTCCTCTCATCCTCTTCCCACTTCCAGTCCCCCCACCAGCAGGGTTTGGAGAGGTTTTTTTAGTGTGATCTGTTAAGTATGCTCTCTTGTGTTGAGAACTAGTTTTTCATGTTCAGATAATATTATCTTTGTTCAGGTTCCCTTCCCTTATCGCTTGGCTATGGTGGCACAGGTTTGCACGTGCGGGTTCAGTGGTTCTGGCAATACATGATGCCAGTGACGTGTTTCTAGAGATAGGGAAGCTTACCAAGTACTATGGCTTGGAGATTGTACCAAGCATTGCGTTTGTGCTCTTTGCACTGCAATGGCTTCTTCTTCGCCTCATCTACTTCCCATTCCATGTCATCTGGAGCACTAGGTATGCCTACCACGAGTGTACTTAATTTCTCCTGGTCTGTGGGCAGTTGTATTTTGATGGTGGATTGTCTGTAACTCTGTTATAACATCTCTTAAATGTGACTACTGACATGACACACCAGAAAATGATATGTAAATTGCAGAACTATAAGAAAATTATGTCGGAACTGTTACTGTGATTTCTACTATTCCACCAAGAAGTCATGCTTATGGAACTTTTATGGTAGGTAAAAATGTATAGGAAATTGACAAGTACTTTTGTTTGTATGGGGTTCTGTGAAGTTATGAGGTACTCCAAGTACTGGACATTGGGAGCTACAAGCACGGCCCAGTGCTTTACTACATATTCAACACATTGCTGATCACCTTGTTTGTGATTCATATCTACTGGTGGATTCTCATATTTCGGATGCTTGTTAAGCAAGTTGCAGCCCGAGGCAGAGTCTCAGATGATGTCCGCTCTGGTACTACTACTCCTTCTGCCTGTCTACATTGTGATGTTGTGATCTTACTGTAATTGTTGTGTCACAATTCACAAATATCGGTGCTCTTTGACCCATTTGAAAATTGGCAAATGTCAGATGATGATGATGACGATGAAGACACTGGCAAAGAGGATTGAGACAATCAAGGAATGTGCAAAGCAACACAGTATTATTTTACCTGTTCAAGAAGTTAATTGAGCTTCAATGGTTGGACACCCACCCACCATTTTGGGCAGGACTGAATTCATTCTCCCCCTATTTTTTGTGCATTTAAATTTCTCTTGGGAAAATCAAAACTCTTTCTGAGTTGTTATTGTGCAGTTAAGAGTGCTGGACATTTTGAATGCATAGTTATTTGTGAAGTCATGCACTCTGCAAGCCAATCGATGAAGGGCGTTGTTCATATTTAGTTTTCCAACTGAAGGAATTTTTGTTCAGTCAGGTACATTGCTTGAAATTGAGAGCAAGTTTCAGCTTTCTGCTGTCAAGAGTGTTTGAAGCCTGTGGCACAGACTAGTGTGTTTGCATCCACACCAGAAGATGCAAACTTAAGGTCAGATATCTCTATACATCATCCTCACTCAAAAATGCAAATTCTAAAGGCAGATATGCACATGTATATCTGATTATCCCACAGTTTAGAAAGGAGTGTTTGAGTTTGGATCTTGCTGTGGGTGTTAATGTTTAACCCTGCAAGTAAAGGGCTTTGGGTAGGCATGTGATGTTATTATATGGCTACCAAGAAGATTGAAAATGGGTATTTCCCCATCTTTCTTACCACAGTGTTGAACCTGGGGACGTTCAAGAGTTAATTGGTACCCACCAGCTCCACAGCATCCAAGCTCTGGAACATTGAAAGGTTTGGAAATCAGATGCTTTTGGCTGTTGAAACTTCATCAAAACATAAAAGCTACGGAAATATCATTTTCAAGCTATTATGATGGCAATTGCAATGGAAAGTCCTCAGGGAATATTTCAGATTACTAGAATGGCATTATTGACACATTCTATTCTTCTAGAGCAAATTCCCTTTGGCCAAACAAGAAAGGGTTTATCATCATTTGATTGTGTAATTTTGCTCCATCTACAACTAGGGCTGCCTCTAATGATGAGAATTTGATGAGCTTTGCTTTTAACCTTTGCAGATGAACACAAACACACTCCTTTGTGGTTGACTAACCCAAAAACATTGCATGCATCTTGCATGAACCATACCTTGAATTGAAAGAAAGTATGAAGGAGAAAGTGGGGTGGGATTGTCCTCCATTCACATGCTATGTTTTGGTTGGTGTCTATAAGAAAAAGACCTGGCTAAATAAAATTTTACTTTATGAAAAGATAGCATGTTACACACGGATAAATTTTTTTTACTATGAAAAAAATAGCATCTTACACCACAAAATAAGGATACCATCTTATGCATGAGGTTCCATGTCTTTGGTGGAGGTGAAGGGCTCGGGGGAGGGCCTATGATGGAGGGCAAACCCCTAAGGGCTAGTCATTCCTGAAATAAGTACCCCTTTGTGGGGTACTCATAAAGCACCAGCAGAATTATTATTATTATTATTATTATTAATGATCACCTCGGTTCCTTTTCTATTGGGTTTTAAACTGTGAAGCCTTTTGAGTTTATTTTATTGTTAGAAATGGTGGTCTCAGATTTTGCCCTGGGTAAAAGGCCCTTGGAGTAGCTAACATATTTCCCAATTTTCAGGCCCCTGGCTCGGTGCCTCTCACATGCAACATCCTCACATTAGGCTCTTATTTGGGGAAAGCCCCATTGCTCCCTCCTCAAGCTTGCTTGGCCAAATGACACTCCTTTCGAAAGCACCTAATTCTCTCTATGGGCAGGCAACCACCAAAAACTCGGCTATATTTAGCGGCGTCATCGGAAGACCGAAGGTCGGCGACCGATCCATGCCCGGTTTAGTCAGCGCGCCGTTTTGATTTTGGAGTTTTGTCTTCTGGTTCTAGTGGTCCCTTCCCCGCTCCGCCATCGCCGGATATTCTTCTTCTTCTTCTTCTTCTTCTTCCTTGGCTTGCTGGCTGGCTCTCTCCCCCGCCATCGCCAGATCTTCTCCTTCTTTCTTTGTTGGCTTTTGCGTAGTGCACTTCCATCCTGCCGCATTGTACAACGTGCCTACAAGACAATAGGACCTCACGAGGAGGGAAAGAGATCAGGAGGTAGAGATGGCGCCTCAGCAGCGGAAGTCTAGGAGTATTGGAGGAACGAATTTTCAGAGGGTGAATGCTGCTGCGGCGGGCCGGAGGTGGATCGTGTTACTACTACTAGTGGTGGCTTTGCTGGCTCTTGACGTGCAGCTGCAATGCGTGCAAGGTGCGAATTACACAGTGGGAGACCAATTCGGATGGAGTCTTCCAGAGGCCAACGGCTTCAACAGCTCTTACTACAATGACGAATGGCTTACCACTCTGGTTCTCTACCCTGGCGACATACTTTGTGAGATCTCTATAATATATATTCCTACACTTACGTCCTCTCCAACTCTCTCTCTCTCGCTCAGTTCGACGATCTAGTGTTCTTGTTCTTGTACTCTTGTTGTCCAGAGCTGTCGTATTATAAAACAGAATTGCCAGGTTTGCTAAGAAAGACATGTTTCAGATCATCAACGATACTCTCGTGCACAGAAGAAATAGGACAAATGGGAGAAATCCGCCGCACCAAATATTATGATCAGCAAATCCTGTTTGAATCAATGATATTCTCATGTGGGTATTTTTTGGTACAGTTTTCCACTACAAAGTACCAGCACACAGCGTGTTGCAAGTGAGCGAGATCGATTACATCTCCTGCAACTACAATTCGCCGTTGAACAAGTACATGTCAGGAGCGGACAGTGTGGGACCTCTCTCCGCCGGCATGTACTGGTTCATCTGTGGAACTCCCTCGCATTGCAGCATGGGCATGCGAATGGCAGTGCCAGTTGAAACGAAACCCTCTCTGGGTCCTCCATATCAGTTGGCTCCACCGCCAGCTCCAACCCCGCCCGGATCATCAACTGGTACTACTCCCCCTGGTCCCATGAGTGGTGATGCTGCTTCCTCTCTTCTTCGAACTACTTCTGGAGTTCTACTATCACCTCAATCCTTCCTCATCCTTGCAGCAGCTCTTCATGTGCTCCTCTACAACTGAAATTTTCTTTCTCAAGGTTCTAGTCTCTAGTCTTGCAATTAGCTGATGACAAGCAGCAGCTAATCATGATCTAAATTATTAATTAATTCTACCATATTTGTTATCTAGGTTTTTCAATGTTAAGCACATTTTTTTTTGCCATTTGAAAGATTCAACAGAAGCTGCATACTGATCATGAATGCAGATCCTCACAAATTAAGCTGGATCATGTACGGTTGATATAATCTTCTAGTTTAAGTTTCAATACTACTGAGTTATAAATGTCTTCATACATGTTTCATTTTCTTCATGAAAAGTTGATGAGCTTTATTTTATTTTGGGTTGTTCAGAATTGTTCTTGAGCTCATTTCTTCAAGACAAGTTCTTATCAAATAGATCCAGATCCAATAGTTGTCTTCAAAAGGCTCATGAATTCAAGATTAGGGTTCCGTTTTCAGGAATTTAGAGACTAGATACGAGTGTTTTGCCCCCCCAGAGAGATGCAATTAGGAAGAGGAGTTATAAAACACAAAAAAAAGTTATTCTTGAACATCGCAAACATTGCTGGTAACTTATTGCACCAAAAATGAAATAGAACAAGGTTTTGCAATTCTGGGTGTGGTGTGCTCACACTTTCATTTTCTTCATAAAAAGTTTTAATGAGCTTTCTGGGTTGTTCAGAGTAGTTCACTAGCTCGTTGCTTTAGGATGACTTGTCAAATAGATTCTAATCCAGCAAGTGTCTGTAAAGGACTCATTCCAGATGGAAGTTCCATTTTCAGGAATAAAAATTAAAGGATTTTTTTTCAAGATTTGGGTTGTGTTTTCAAGAATAAGGACTTCATGACTGTTTTTTTCCCCAAGAGATGTAATTCACAAGAGGAATAAATAAAACAACAATTCTTCTTATCTCATCTGAAACATTGTTGGTATCTTACTGCACAAAAAGTGAAATAGAAGAAGGTTTGCAGTTGTAGGTGCGAGTTCACATTTACAAATTGTAGGCAACTTGATTTCAAAATCATATTTGCTAGTGATCTTTTCATTTTCAACTACATAAAATACAAAGCTTTTCTAATTTACATTGCTGATTAAATATTGTACTTGCATTAGAAGAAAAGTTACAGTTTGCAACCAATTTTTACAATTAAAAAATGTTGTTTGAAATTAAAAATAAATTATAAATGACATTTTAAAATTATTAAAATTGAGTGCAAACTGTTATTTTTTTTTCTAGTATTGAATGAAAATGAAACAAATAAAGATATGATGAGACCATTACAAATAGGCAAGCAAGAATTGACATCATGGGTTAAACCTCATTATCCTAATTTATACTATCATATCCTAAATGGCGGATGTCATCTAAGTCATTATTTTGATGATACTTATGTGCTCAATTGTGCACCAATTACAATACTCCCCTGTTCAATTGTAACATGAGAAATTTGAACAATGTAAAAAAAAATTCCTAAGTACTATATCCCCATTTATTTGAACATTCTAGATTTTAAGTTGAGAAAATCTTTAAATGTTCTAAACTTGTCAATATATTAACAACTTGGTAGCGTGGTAAGAGCAGGAGGGATTTAACATTTATATAACCCTTCTCACCTCCTAATGGCATTGCCACCCATGTGGGATATTGGGAATACTATACGATTCAAATCATGGGAATTATTTCAACCCACCATCCACAATTGTAGATGGGGAAAAGGCAATGATGTTGGGCACCCATTCATTGTCAAGTGTATCTTGAAAAAAACATGCACATTTTGAACCTAAAGATTGCACATGGGAGGTGATCCAACTTTATAATTTCACACATTTCATTGTTGCGACCTTCTGCCGTCATCATTGGGCATTTGCAAGCTTACTACATGAATTTTTTCATTGCCTAGAACCATCGCACTTCCATTTACAACCCTTTTTCATTACCTGTGGCCATCATGCTTCAACTTAACCTATTGGTGCACTTTGAATTTCACATAAAACCATGACGTTGACATCCTTGCAAGAAAACAAAAACCTTATCATAATGATAACAATAACATATGACAAGCTCGAACAAAATTTTTGTGAAAAAACCAACAAAACTAAACGTAACACAAAGTTTTGCAAACAATATTAATTTTATTAAAATGTTCCCATACACAACTAACTTTTCAAAATCAAGAACTCAATTCAATAATCCTAATGAATTTAGAAAATCATTGTTTGATGTTTGTGTTTGTTCATGCTTTGGTTGAAGACACAAGGGAGATAATGTATCATCCTCTTGAGGTGATGTAATAGTGATGATCATGTGTTGGGTACCACAATAAAAAGTTTGACTTATGTTGGAATGGAAGTAGGAGTTCATGAGGTTGATGATGGCTTTTTTGGTTTCACATCACCATTAGTGTTTTGGTGTAACCCAGTTGTGCATGAAGTTTTTAAAGCTTTGAGCCCAACATTGTGAGAACAAATGCTTGTTGCATAATCAATTTAAACTACAACTAAAGGCATTGTGAACAATGGTAGGCATTGATCATTTAGGTTGCCAATTTTCATGAAGATGGTAGTGGTCATGTTGATTGTTGTTTTGGCTTGCATTTTTAGCACAAGCTCATGGCCTAGTTTTCTTTTCCTTGTAATCATCTTTTGCAAGTTTCACCCCATCTAGTCTCTTGAAAAAAATCATGGCACATATTGACTTTACTTCCAAGGCTTGCATTTCACAAATATCACCCATATCCCCTTCATGATATTGTGATTATTAGACAACTTTTTTGTGTTTCATGGGGGTCATGATAGTCTTCTTGTTGTCCTCTTGTAAACCCCCCTCACCTAGGAACATCTTTCTAAATCAACCAACAATGGTTAAAACCAATTTTTTTTTGCAGAATTCAAGCGTTTTTGCAAGGGTGTTTTCTTGTGAGGTTTTTGATTCTTTGAATGCAACAACATACCCATGAACACCCACAAATTTGTTCCCATAGTGCTTGATTGCACCCCATTTTATGTTTAAACTTCTAGCATTTTTAGTCCCTTCATTCTTTTGATTGAAAGTTATTTGAGATTTGCTCCCAAAATGAAGTTGACTTTTGACCATTACCTATATCAAAATCTTGAAAGATGTTCAAGAAACTTTGGCAAAGTTGTTGAATTACTTATTAGAAATAAAAAATTATTCTTTCCTCCTGTTTTGTTTGAGTTTTTGCTATCTTGTCATTTGTTGTCATGCTTGTGTTAATAGTGTTATGAATGTCATGTGTGAGTGGGGAATATTCAAAACCCTAAACTGGCATGTTATATTTTGAAAATAAGAGAGAAAATCCATGAAGGTATTAGTGGATTTTTGTTTGGTGTTGGTTTCCTTCCTACCACATTTGAATAATCACTATGAGAAAATCATGTCCATTGCAATTAGGCCATTTAATTATAATTTAATTCTATCAAACACTTTTTAGTTGCAATGAACACAAATTTCTCATAATGGATGTTTTAATGCTATATGTTGTAGCCCGTCAAAGAAACTTTACTTGGAATAAGTGTAAAAACCTTTTCTCTTTCACACCTAAACTTGTAATTTATGTATGTTGTAGATGTTTAATTTCATAATAATTAACATGGCTTATGTTTTTGGCCCAAGTGTGAACTTGTTACCCAAGTAATTTCTTCTTCCAAAACCAATTTTTGTAATGAAGTTTAATTGCTAGTGACAAAATTATTCAAATTTCATATTTTCCACACTTTAAATTTAAAAGTTAGAAAATCACATCCATAAAATCCTACTCATTGTGCATTTTCCAATAATACCAAAAAAACACCTAATTTAAAAAGTTTGATTTAATTAAATTTTGTATGAAAAAATGTTTAATGTTCAATAATTCTTGCGTGCCATAGGTTTAAACATTGCAAACCCACCTCAAGGACTTTCTCTCCCCAAAATCATTGTTAAAACACTATTTTAAATGACCACTACATTTAGAAAATAATTTATTTGGTAGACTTTTTTTTCATTAGATACTCACATACATCTTGATTACATGGCAATGATTAAAACATGTCTTTAAGTGTCCTTAAAGATGACTCAAGAATTGTGTTTCATTATGCAATTTTATCGAAAAAGTCTCAACATGATTAGCAACATTTGTTCAAATTGTTCCATATTTTAACCAAAAATAAAATAAAATATGTTTTATGTGATGGCACAAAATTTTTAGTATGATAAATCACCAAATTTTATCGAATTAATGCTATAATCTTGGATTTTTTCATAAAATGAATGCATTAATAAGGATAATTAAATTAATTTTTAAAGTTACAAATCTACATTCTAAGGTTTGACAAGAAGTACACGAGACAAGGGTGCAAAAAATAGAATATTATTTGATTTTTTAATAGGGTTTTGGCATTCCAAAAAAAAGTATGTTATTTTGGAATGTCTAAATAGTTATACATTCCTTTTTGGTTTATATTTGAATAGAACATCAAAATTTGTTTTACTAAATCATTCATTATAAAACTTATTGGTTGAAAGTTTAAATATATTTATCCCTCTTTCATTGTTTAGCATTTTGGAACATTCATTTTGTTAAGTTCCTGCTTTAGGACTAATATAAGACAAATGGGTGTCATGGTTCTTAATGTGTTACCCCAACTGTGAATACACCTTTAGGTCTGAAATTATGAAATTGCTTCTAAGAAATCCCACACATCAAGGCCTTTTCAATAGTACTAAAAACTCATCTCAATTTTCTTATAAAGTTTTTAGTTTTAATTTTGTTGTGATAAAATTATTCAATATTCAATAATTCTTGCATTGTTGGTCTAAACATTACAAAAACACATCATTGCACCCCTACTCATCAAAAGCCTTCCAACAATAACAAGTGTGTAGGAGAGTGAGGTTTGGGAGATCCCAACTAAACAAATGAAAAAACAAAATAATATTATAAATAGATAGATGTTTAGTTATGTTGTATGATGGGTGGAAGTCATGGGTGGGGGACATTCCCAATCTTGATGCTCAACTTCCACCTTTTTCCTAAACATTTTATTTTGGGAATACTCATGGGTCGATGTAAGGTTGGGTCGACTAATTTGTCACAGAACTAAAGTCCCTATTTACTAAAAAAAGTGGTCAAATTTTAGAAATTTCAATTGATTTACACTAGTTTATATTGATTTCCTCCATATTTTTTTCATATCATTAATGGCACATCTAAGGTTTTTATTTTTTTAAGCATCTAGCAAAAAAAATCATAAAATATTTCTTCCTCCAATATGATATGGATTAATGAAAAAATGAACTTGATTAACCCATTCAAATTTTTTATAAATATAATTTAAAAATTCAACTCATTATTTATTTTGTTCCTACTCTTCTTTAATATGATATCTTACTAATTTGAAATCCCTAACACCCACTCTATTAATCAATGGACTATAACATAATTCACATAGAAGTGATAGTCAAAGGTGCAATCAATGAATTTTGAGTTCAAAAGTCCATGATTTTTATGATTTCTAAAGATTTGTAAAATGATTTTGTGCATCATGTAGATATTCAAGTTAAGATCTTTAAACCAAGATCATTTTAATAAATTTTAAAACATATAAAGAGACATGGGCATTATAATGGTAATTACAAAGCAAAATTGATTAACGTGACATCCAAATTGGGCCACCGAACCATGCATTGACCCTTGCACCTTTGGGCATTACCTACAATATGTGATAACTCCATTGATTTTGGAAGTTGGGTATTTTGTGCTCAAAGTTCATAATTAAAAGTTAGCTATGTCTTTCAGCTTTTAGACCACCGAGGTGATTCTTTTAATAGAAGTTTTATGGTGGTTTAGAATGTGCCTCTTAAATTAGCAACCTTCTACAATTCATTGTTATGTGTATGTAAGTAATGTTAATTTCTTGGTATTACATACTGAAAGAGCAATTACAATTGAACAGCAACAGGTGAATCAGAGAATTCAATTTGTAAACAGATTCCAAAACCAGCACCTCTTGTACAATGTACTTATTGTCACCAAGAAGCACATTGAATTAATCATTGTCCGACCATTGAGAATAATGTTAGATAGGGGTTTGCAAAGCATATTTTGGAGATGAACTACCAAACATTGAACCAGTACTAAACCTATGAAGGAACTCATGGAAGCAATGTATGTGGGAGAAGAAGAAGAAGCAGAGTATATAAATGCATACATGAATTTTTATAATATACACATTATATGTACATATTCATCTATTATAAGTTACACATGATGTACATTCCATTCATATTCCTCATGTATTTAGAACATTATATCGCGTATGCAAAATATATCTATGGCAAAAGGATACACACTTGGATATCATTCAATATAAGAAATATATTTGCTCCTATTTATATCTGTGAGGGGACATTAGCTAAGGGTAGACTATACTAGTTTAAGGTTTATGGTTTCAGTGATTTCTAGGATTGTTCACCAATCTTAACGAGGGTCCCTCTTTTGATAACTTGGGCATGGGAACATTTCCTATGTGAATTGTCACTGGTTTGGAAGGAATTGTCATTTCTTTTTACGACGCTAATCCTCTTGCAAATGAAGTTGTGTTCACATGCACCAAAAAGCCTATCTAGTCTATCAACTGTCAATCATATATACGATCATCAAGCCAACGACGAGCGTTCTGAACAAGATTTGTGATCATCAGGGACTTCTTAATAGCATCAATTACTCTATCACACAACCCTTTAACCTTGAAATCTATATAGAAGAAAAATGGACTGTAAAAACCCAAAAGTGAACGTATAAAGTAAATTAAGAATGCCGAACAGAGAAGTCCTCCAAATATTGTAGTGCATATGACATCCCGTCGATATTTGATATTTTGGGGTATAATAGTGAAGCCTATAGTTGCAAAAGCACACACGGCAAATGCAATGGAAAATGCCAAACAAAAGGAAGCCGCAACAACCGCAGTTTCGGCTAGAGCAAGTGGGGGCCCTTTAGTCGGCATGGAAGCAGTTGCTGCAGCAAGAAACGTGGATATGGCAAAGTAGAAACACAAGCTGTTGAACACCCAAAATAGTTGGGAGTCGCCAACAACTGGTAACGTTAACCATGCTGTGAATGTCACTGTTGCGAGAAGTGCAGAACCCACCAAAATTGCATTGGCAGCGTTGGCATAAGCCTTGCTTTTATTGGAGGCGCGCTCAAAATATGATTGCAATATAACCACCATCATGTAATCACGTTTGTCCTTCGCAATGGAAAAAGGTGTTTTTCCAGCGATGTCTTTTTCATCGGCCATGATAGGAGCTTTCTGTCGTAATAATCTTTGCAATGCAGTACGGTTGGAATACATGACTGCGATGTGGAGTGGCGTCCGGCCTTCATAGTCAGGAAGGTTTATAGCTTCCGGCCAGTTGGTGTTGATAAATCTGATCAGTGCTTCCATAATCGGTACATCCATCCCACGGATTGCAAGGTGAAGAGGTGTGTATCCCGAGGACCATCGAACACCCACATTACTTATGGTCTCGTCCCCCTGCTTTGGACGCCAAGCTAAAAGCAAATCCACAGCTTGTTTGAATTTCCACCTTACAGCCAAGTGTAAGGCAGTGACTCCTAAGCCTTCGCATTTGTCTACAGCCCAAAAGGCGCATATTGTCTCCAAATTGGGGTTAATATTTTTTACATTCAACAACTCTTTGATCACACATACTCTTTGATCGTCATGATCAGGTGAATGGGCAGCCAAGTGCAAGGGTGTCAAACCATACTTGTCCTGCACATTCACATTTATTCCTGGCACCGCACATATGTAGCGCACAATGTCAGCCTGCCCATTGGAGGCTGCCACATGCAGTGCTGTTCTACCCTTCTGAACAGCAGGTAGCGCCATCTCCCGTATCACAGCTGGCATCTCGTCAGTTTGATTAGGATGATCCACTGTGTACTTTTGCACCAATTCCTTTGAAGGCTCTGAAGACCAGACAGCCCGAGAATTCAGATTAACACCAGCCCATAACTCGAGGAATCTTTGAGGGGGGCCAACCATGGCTGCATCCAATTTGTCAATATCAAATTCCGGAGTCAAATCTCGAGGAACGCCCTTTGCTGTCAGTGCCTCCAATGATACTGTTTCGCCCTCTAAAGGTGGTGCCGCCATCGCACTTGTCAAAGCTGAACTCAAGTTCAAGTTGTTGAATTTGTTAACGTTCACCTGAATATGCTTCAGGTTGATGATCACCTCTTGTTTCTCTAGGTCACAATATCTGCGCAACCTTCACTTGCTTTGAGATTGGTCCTTGTGTCTTTGATGTTCTGCAGCAAATAATATTGTTTCATCAAAATTTAGTATGCTACAACTTCGTTGGGACAAGTTTGTGTTCACAGTTTTTCATGATGCAATTTATTAGCAGTGACACCATGTAATATGCAAACACTAGGTCTTTGATTGTTATTAAACTTGTAGCAGTTTAGTGCAAGTGACACGCATCAAACTGACCCCCTTACATCTTTAAACCGACCATTTAAACAAGTTAGAAGTTGGACATCATGGACCTGAGTCTTGAGATTGATGACAGATGAAAAATGTTTGGTGATCGCAATCATTTCACAAACCCATCAAGCAATGGAGAGATTCTGGAAAACGTCTAGTTGTATTGTGTCATGATGAGCATTCGGCCACTTTCAAAGACCTATTGGCTTCTTAGAGCATCACTCTTAGTTGTAAGGACTATCTTGAAACAGAATTTCAAAAATGGTTCAAAATGATTCAATTTGTTTCAAAAATAAATCAATTCAAAATAAATGAAAACCGATCGAAAGAATTAAGGTTTGAATTTGTCTCAAAACTTGAGGGACTCTATAAGCGACGCTGCTACAATAGCTTCTGCAACTTACAAGGCTCAACTTTGAAAAGAAAAAAGAAAGGGTACCAAATGATTCGAGTTTCAAAATCATTTCATTTTTTAACCAAACTCAATTTTTTTGCAACTAATGAATTCATGAGTTCAAGGTTGCCGCTTCGTTTAGTAGAAGCCAAAACAAGCTCCTTATCTAACTTTTTCTAGATACATATCACAAGTTCTTGGCTAGTAAGCTAGGATCAAAGTTCGCATTGCCATACCTGATGTGACGGCTTGATCACCACCAGCTATGGCTGAAGGTTGCTAGCTGTCCTTGAATGGAATATAGTTATAGGTTGCAAATGCCTCAAAAGTTCCTGCACATTAAATAGCAATATTTCATACAATATTGTTGTGATCAATGAAACATATTCAAATTATCAGATCGTGTTTATATGAGGCATTGAGTAACGATGTCATCACCACATTGCCAATCTAGAAAGATTGGTATGTTACTTTTTGTTGTGGAGTGTAGATCACCAGTGTTGGCAGGTTCAGGGTATTAAATAGGTTTATGTCCAAGTTTTAGGCCAAGTTTTAAGGTATCCAAACCGTCCAGGGTTAGCGTTTTGTTAGAACCATGCAATTGAAATCAGATTTGGCAATTTGCCTCCTTCAAAATTGAATTAAGAATTGAACAAGGGGTGATATCCCTATTTTAAACAAGTTTAGGTTCTCTAGGTAGATAGCTAAGTACAACTTTGAAAAAAGAATAAAATGAAAGCCTATTCCTACTGTTTAGGCAAGTAGTTAAATTTTTAATTGGTTGTACATAATTAATATTACATAATCTTTATTTCAAATTGCGTGGATTTGTTGAATTCAACACTAATATTACACCAAAAGTTTTGATGTTTAGTTGTGTGTAGCAAAGATGAAACGGACTTAATCTTAAAAGGGGTCTGGCTCTAAGTTTTCTCTGAGAAAACCACAACTGAAGGTTTAGAAACCCAAAGAATCGTCTCAAGACTGGACTACAGGTTCTATGAAAAAGGTAAATTGTTTTAGATCTGGGATCAAAGGTTCGTTTTCAAATCAAGAACCTGACAACACTGGTCTAGATGTGGAGATTTTGTGAACATGATCTCATTAGCATGGAAATCTTAGTATTAAAAGAAACATTAAGAAATCCACCACACTGTGCAAGAATTGATTGTGTGGAGATATTGTATATACATCTTAGCTCAGGTCGGTAACCAGTTACAGAAACTAAGTAGCCGAGTCAGAAAAGACAATATTTGTTTCATCGATGTATGTGTAAGAACTTCCACTGGACATGCAGATCAGCAGCAAAATGCAGGGCAATATTATACCCCTTAGTAGTATAAGGATCATGACTTACCCAGAGCCCTCTTGAAGTCCGAGAAGTTTCATAAGCCTTAAGGCCGATTGCTCACGAACTCAGTACCTCCAACTCCACGAGATTCTCATGCGTCGTCTCCCAGCGTAAGATAGACAACACTCTGCAAAAAAACTAAATAGATTTTCAGATACCAGCTAGAACTAGTTGAGTCATCCTTTATAAGTTTTTTGCATACTTGTGCGAATGAAGTTTCTTTGAATCTTATCCATTTCCCTGAAACTAGCTGTCCTCCGGGGAGCATCAGGACAGTTCATTAGAATCAGTTCAGAGCAGTGCGGTGGACACTAAACACAGCAGATCTAGTTGAACATATGCATAACAGTGGAGGCAACAGATTTGAGTAAATGGGGAACATGTGTGACATATGTTTATTGCTGGCATGTGTGCACACTTGAAATAGCAGATAGACGCATGCAGCTTCATGCGTGGGAAAAATTACCGCATGTGCGCACGGACGATCCTTAAACCCGACCTTTAAGGATCCGTGCTCTGCATTCAAGAGGCAATATATGCAACAGTAGAAACACCGTCACTCCTCTGCAGTTGAGCTCGTACATGTACAACCTGCTGATACCAAGTGCACACCTTAGTTTCAGGTTTTCAAATCCTGCTAGCTTCACAAAACTTGGCGAAAATTTCAAATTCACATTAAGCGAAAATAAAGAGTGAAAAACAGCAACACATTCTACTTTCTCCTTTGTGCTGGCCAGCAGGAAGACTGTGCACCTCAACAGCGCATGGAGCTTCCGAGAGGCGTCTGCTGATGGTTTGTGAAACACTTGCTGAAGCACTTGCACAGACACAGCAGTTGCGAGTCTCAACTACAAGTAGCGAATCACAACAAGAGCACAACACTTGAATGAAAAATGCGATAGACACATCTTCGAGGGGAAAAAAAGGTATACTTTTATACTGCATGCAATAACAACTATGTGCATATAATGTTAGGGGACGATATCTGGAATCCAGAAAAGAGACAAAGTTTTCTGTCACATTTTTATCACATGTCTTTTTGCAGAAAAAGCAAGGCTATCCTGAATCCAGGAAAACACTCAATTATGAAGTGTCATTGTTGTGCGGAAAGTCACCATAGTGATCATCAATTAAAACACAACATTATGATCATCAATATGAAAACATATTAGGATAAACTGGCTCATCATCGATTGCCTGCTTATGATCGATCACTTTGTGATATCTTTCTCAATTCTTCTCCATTAAAGTGTTATAGGAGTGCCTTCTCAAGCTTTACAAATCATCTTTGAAATGCAAAGCCAAAGCACCAGCCAAAAAAAGCAGTAAATGAAATACGTTTTTTTGAATTGCAAAACACGTTTTTTTTCATTTTGACCCCTTCTGTTGTCAAACCTCATAACTTTTTGATTTTTAATTTATTTTAAATGATTTAAAATGTTATAAGAGTGCCACCTGAAGTTCTACAAATAATCTTTGAACTCTAATAACAACACAACAACATACAAAGAATTTTTTCAGTGTTTGAGAACCAGGCTTTGTAACACTCCATGAGATTCTGTATTTCTGTTCAAAGACAGAAATCTATAATTGAAAAAATCAATATTTTTACAACTAATGTAATATTTTCCGGAGCAGCTAAGGTAACTATGGCATGCCAATGAGTTCCTTACTACTTAGGGTACAAGATTGTAGAAATCCCTCAAGGTATGTACAAGGTCTGACTACATGTCCGGCAAGCAAAGATGTTCCTTTAAAGAAGAATTCAGTTATATTTTTCTGCGTTTTCATGTAAACCAAGGCAGAACTCCATACTGCAGTACATGAGTTAGTACAATGAGATGCAGTCAGGCACCAGAAGGGGAATTAGAGCTTGTAGGTTGGTTACTTGCCCCAGGAAAGCTGGATTTGGCGAGCAGGGTTTTGTTTCTCAATTCTGTGACAATCAGAATTTAGGCAAATCCTTTGAAAAATGTCAAATGTACAATAGAAAACAAAAAAATTCCCACTTTGTGCAAAAAAGTCACTACTATGGTGGTCCTATAAAGAGGTTGCATGACGACCATCACAAAGACTGATAGATAGGAGAGACTAAAGTGAAACAGAGGGCCTTGCAAGGTGACCCTACGATCCTGGACATCTCTGGGGGGAACAATATCTGCTGTGCCTTGCGAGGGGAAGATGTGTCTTCACAGATGCTTTTCTTTACTTTTTTTGGGCCCCTTTTTTAATGTTATCAAACCAATCAACACTGCTGTGCAGTTGTTAAAGAACAATTCTTCACATGGGTCGTTTCAACTTGGAGGGGCTGGTATGGGCAAAAGCCATTGTGAACAGTCAGTACTATTCACATGTAACATGGGTACCGATGATTCTTCTACATCAACATGCATTAATTCACGCTAAAAACTTTCTACCGGCCAATAAAAACATACCAGATGAGGGAGAAGGGTCCTGGTTTATGAAAAGTCAAGAGAGCCCCTACAACCCCCTGTTTTGTTAAAAATATGATTTCAACCTGTACAAAGGATTTCTCATGGAAAAAAATGACCCAAATTTGCCACATTTTGAAAGGATTTTTTTTCAAGTTGCCATTTTTTATGATTAAATTCGACTAGGGAGCCAAGAATGTAGAAGGATTCTGTTCTTTTTCTACTTTCATATCTAGTATGTAGCCAAATTTGGCTAAATTATTTTGTGAATGATGACCACTTTGGCTATGTCACAAAATCCTTAAAAAAAGCCCTGGTACAACATCCCCATTGAAATTCACAGGCTAGTTGTTTTGTAACTTGCACGGTCCATGTTCTGAACTGCATGGTTTCCCCTCTGAAGTTCAATAAGGGTGTTTAATGTTGTGCGCTGTCCATTCGCCTGCACATACAACCATGCCTGCTTCTACTATCTTGGACCCTCACCATTTAGGAGCACAGTATGTTGTATCCATGTACCAAAGATCGCTTGCCAAGGTGGAGCTTCTCCAACACATGTAGTGTATAGTGGTTTGGCAACAGTTTCAGTTGCGACAGCACCTGCTCAAGCAATGGATGCGCGAAGGTTGGTTGTTCAAAATTCAGTGTAGCTTTCCTGATACAGCGCTGGACACAACAATTGATCACTCCACATACAGCTATGAGATGGCAGAGCCAACTTCCTAGTTTTAAGACAACTTTTTATGGGAGGGCATTCATCTGCTTGGACCATGATGTGCACCCTGACATTCAATGAAATGTATTCCACACAAAGAGCATCATTATTCCATGACCAGATTTACAGGAACTATGGGTGTACGTGGAACTTGTTACTCAAATCACAATAACACATGGGATTTGAGAAAAGAAAGTGGGCATGAATCCATATTGTTCAGAATGTGACATATTTAGGGTCAGTTTCCATGTGACTCACTATATCACTATTTTTTGGAAAATAGTGGCAATGTGGAGTTTTCATGAAGCACCAGAATTCTACCTCGCAGTGAAAACAGTGGACCATTCAAAATGTCAACTCTCCTACTTTGAAATTGCCAAATTTCGCTAGAACTTCTTATGGTTGATTGCCCTAAGTAACAACTTATGGAATAGCCCCATAGTGAACCCGCAGCTGGCAGCGCAACATGAAGGATGAATTGTAAGTGGTCAGCAAACAGTTTTCTGTTGGCTAAGTTGCTTTTTTTGGTACCTACCAACAACCTGCATGACAACCCCCAAGCAGGTTGTTAGTAGGTAGGTAGTAACAACAGCCCTTGACTCTGTATAAACTATCTACATACATAGTAGTTACCCATTTTCCTGCTTATCTACCTATACATGAGACCTATTTCCTACAAAAATTGGTTACCAAGATGAAACCAAATATTAACTCAGTCAAGGTTCGTCCATATCTGAGTAATAGCAGGCGTCCAGTGGATGGTGAGCTGGTGCTGGTGAGCTGGTGCACGATAGTTTACTGTGGCCCCGGGGGCTACCTTTACAAAAGCTCGAAATTTACTGTGGCTTCGTTGGTAACAAGCTATTTAATGGTGTGTTGCATTCAACACATCCTATGCAACAAGCTTCCTCAAAATGGATCTCTCGACCCCTTTCAGGTGTTGATACTTTGATTCATGTTTGGCATGTAATGCCAACTTTTTTGACTTTTGATAATTATTATAATTCAGTATATTTTGATTGGCGAGTGACCAAGCTTTATAACCCTATTTAATGCATGCTGCATTAGAAGAATCTTTATCGATACCCATACTACATATGAACAGTAGTACCTGTTCATAAGGCTTTTTGCTCATACTTGGGCCTACAAGTAAAACATATCTTCAAGCATAACTTTTTGACTATGTTGCATATGCCTCACATGTTGTACTAGGGTTTTTTTTAAGGATTTTGTGACATAATCAAAGTGGTCATCATTCACAAAATAATTTTCCCAAATTTGGCTACATACTAGATATGAAAGTAGAAAAGGAACAGAATCCTTTTATATTCTTGGCTCCCTAGTCGAATTTAATCATAAAAACTGGCAATTTGAAAAAAAATCCTTTCAAAATGTGACAAATTGGGGTCATTTTTTTCCATGAGAAATCCTTTGTACAGGTTGAAATCATATTTTTATTAAAACACGAGGTTGTACGGGCTCTCTTGACTTTTCATAAACCAGGACCCTTCTCCCTCATCCGGTATGTTTTTATTGGCCGGTAGAAAGTTTTTAGTGTGAATAAATGCATGTTGATGTAGAAGAATAATCGGTACCCATGTTACATGTGAATAGTACTGACTGTTCACAATGGCTTTTGGCAATACCAGCCCCTCCAAGTTGAAATGACCCATGTGAAGAATTGTTCTTTAACAACTGCACAGCAGTGTTGATTGGTTTGATAACTTTAAAAAAGGGGCCCAGAAAAAGTAAAGAAAATCATCTGTGAAGGCACATCTTCCCCTCGCAAGGCACAGCAAATATTGTTTCTTTGTGATAGTCGTCATGCAACCTCTTTATAGGATCACCATAGTAGTGACTTTTTTGCACAAAGTGGGAAATTTTTTGTTTTCTATTCTTCATTTGACACTTTTCAAAGGATTTGCCTAAATTCTGATTGTCACAGAATTGAAAAACAAAACGCTGCTTGCCAAATCCAGCTTTCCTGGGGCAAGTAACCAACCTACAAGCTCTAATTCCCCTTCTGGTGCCTGACTGCATCTCATTGTACTAACTAATGTACTGCAGTATGGAGTTCTGCCTTGGTTTACATGAAAATGCAGAAAAATATAACTGAAGTCTTCTTTAAAGGAACATCTTTGCTTGCCGGACATGTAGTCAGACCTTGTACATAGCTTGAGGGATTTCTACAATCTTGTACCCTAAGTAGTAAGGAACTCATTGGCATGCCATAGTTACCTTAGCTGCTCTGGAAAATATTACATTAGTTGTAAAAATATTGATTTTTTCAATTATAGATTTCTTTCTTTGAACAATTTTTTTTGAACAGAAATACAGAATCTCATGAGGTATTGAATTTTTTTGGCATGGAATTCTCAAAATTAATTAATTATTCAACTGACATGTGTTGAAGCTGCCCTTGTATATGGAGTTGTCAAAGTATGTAGTGGAATATATTCCAAATTGATTAAAGTTCTTGTGCATAAAACAGGTTACAGGTGAAACATTTGAAGTTCAGATTTTTTGTGCAAATGTACATAAGGGGAATGTTAAGAGAGCTCCTTCAAGCCCCATTATTGGCCATGTGCAAATCCAAAGCTGTCAATATGACTAGTTAATTTGGACCAGGCATTAGCCCATCTTTTACAATTTAAAAAACAAATCAGGCAGAGCTTTGCAAAATAATTATTTGGGCAGACACAAAAAATTCAAGCAGATCTGGTAGTTCATTTGGGATGTGGGTAGCCAGAATAATCTTTTGACAACCAGTGCATCTATCAGTAAAGGTTGTAGATCCCTTAAGCTTAGTCAACACTGAGGTCAGTTATAAGCTGATTTTTTCAAGATGGCTCACGAAACGGTAGGAGTTTTTGTTTGAATGATGAGAAACATCATCCCTGATTTGGTACCAAGCCTCATTTACTAAAGGGGAATCCATATTCTCTCACAGTCAGTGTGGACTCTCTAACAACAGCACAACATGGGGTTAACTTGGTAGTTTTGTCACTAAAAAATACACATATCTTAAAGCACATTTTGTATGGTTGACAATTATCACACCTCGTACATAAGGAAGGACCTAACAGTTTACAATACCCATTTCTCATGATGGGTGAAAATTACTATTGACAAGATAGACCACAACAGCATAGTGGGTGTGATGTACTATCCTTCTGTTGAGAATATCCTTGCTTGCTTTCCAAATGCTGCTCTTCTCTACCATGTAAATACTGTGAGACTGAACCAGTTTAATGGGAGCAATCGATACAAGATACATGACAACATTTGCATTGTTGGTGCCCTTGACTTGATCCTTCTAAGTATCTTGGTGTACTTGGTTCAGACCTCTGATCTCTGTTGGTGGGCAAAGGTATACATTGGCATTGCTTCAACGAGACCCAATATGGGGTCGTGGCCGGACACACCAAAGACCACATCTTGTGCAATGTGTACATGAAAAATGTCAAATTTTGTACCCTTTGCGTTCATCAATATTATTGTCAAAATAACTTGGCCTCTGGTACATACTGTCTGATCTTTGATTGAAGTCATTGATTAAGCTTTTATTGCCAAATAACAAGCTTTCAAATATTGCATGTTGCATGACAAGCATTGTGCATAACAACCTTACAAGGAAATGCATCTTTTAATGCACACTTGCCTTACAAGTTAGATGATGTGAGTGGAGGGACATCAGATCTTCTACCCCGAGAAACTTTTAGACATCTGGTCTTCCAGGTAATGTACTCAAAATGCAGTACCCAGAATGTAAATTTATCTTGCTTTCATTAATTAGCCTTTAGATTCTTGCACAACTTTTTATCTTTACTTACTTTTTCACAGAGTCTCCATTGGATCTTGTGCACTAGCATGTAGTACATACTGGTGGTTTTTGGTCAAATTTTTTATGTATCCAAAGTGGCCATCATGCATACCTAATGGCCTTGCATGATGAATACAATATGAACCTTCAATTTTTGGTGGGAAGCCTCTTTCTATGCAAAAATACTCCATGTCCTTGAAGTCAGAATTCAGTGATCCTCCAGAGTTTTAGCACCCAAATTATAATAGTAGTGAATGCATGTTTGAAGGGATTGCATTTGGCCTTAGTTAGCCCTTCTACTTTGGAGGATTGTCAAGGCTTCCACCATGGTCTATGATGTGGGGGATATTTCCATTTCGTTCCAAACATCACATAAAAATATATAGGGTTCAAATTATTGAAAAAATAATAATTTATAATATACTTATTTTATGTAAATTGGGTGTCTGTAATTTATTATTAAAACATAATTAACATATTTCATTATTTCTGAACATATCAAAAAATAATCATAATTTCAAGTGCTTGCTAAAATATACAAGGAGTGACATCCCATGGTTCCATGAGGATTAAGTTGAATTTCTTGTCAAATAGCTAGACATGTTGTATGACATGTCTAGGCTTTTCATGGGTGTCATTGAAGGTGTTTAAGTATCACAAATTTCAATTGATTTGGTGACACGAAAATTACATTTTGAATGTGATAGATCCAGAAAACATCTGCCTTGGGAATGAAGGGGTAAGAAGCAACATTGTCAAGCTAAGCCACAATTCGTTGGATGTGGTTGCGCAATTTGTTTGTGCCATCATCCATTTCTAAAGGTGGCTCTTTCTATACTAGCTAAAGAATTTGAGCTGGCTTGCCATGGTTTCATCATTTGAGGCTGAACCAGTATACATATATGACAACTTATATTATTTAAAAAAACAATAAAATTTCAACTAAACCAGAACTTTCACTGAAATGAAATAAAATGAGACAAACAAAAAAATTAATTAGAATAGACCCTTAAAAAAAATGAAGTAAGGATAAATGCATTGAATCAATGAAGCTCACCAAATTTTCATTGCCAATTTTGTGATGTAGCCAAAGTCGAGATCAGGCTATATACCAGATATGAAAGTTACTTAAGAAAAACTCTATATACTTGGTGAGCCAGTGGAATTTATCATTAAAAAATGGTAATTTTGGAATTTTTCAACTTTTGAAATCTGGTGAATTTGGGATAAATTTTCCATGAATATCCTTCATATTAGGGTTTTCTCTCCAGTTTTTTTTCATAAGAAAATTGGCGAATTGTTTCCCCAAAATGGAAAAATTAGTTGAATTTACACAAGAGAAACACATTTCCTCAAAATTTTCTTTACTTTTTTTTCAAAAATGACCCAAACATTTTGGAAAAAAAGAAATCACTACTTTCGAAAGGGAGGAAATCATATTTTTTAGGTTGAAACTTGGTGAAAATTCGCCAGTAAAATAATCATTGCAACTAAATTGGTTTGCATTTTCACAAACAGTTTTTCCTATTCTTACAAATCTCAGTGCCCACATTTTAGATCAAATAGTGTTACTATGTACTGGCAATAGTGTTGCCCAATTTCACATCGTATTTTGGTTTCTAGTCTAATTATGTGGCCCATGGATAATAAATAGGTTTTCATTGGAAAAATTAGAATTAGACCTCCAACTAACATCCTACTACAACCAAATGAGGTGCCCTTTTTGGTCATCCCTTGTGCTCTTGTGGCCCCAAGCTCAGTGCACCTTCTAACACCTAACTTCTAGCAACCTATGCATCCAACAACACACTAGGTTAGCCCAAAGTCTTCTGGCTTCTTCCGGACTTGACACACTACCTAAGAGTTGAGTTAGGATGAGCTATGACTTAGTCTAATGTTGCACCGCTCGCAAGAGGCAACTGCCAGGGCAACTCCAAGTTAATCAGAAGCATCCCAAGAAACAAGACTTGATGGATGTCTCAAGACGACACAAAGCCATCCTGAGACAACACCAAATTGTTTCAAGGGGAAATGCCAAACAACACCCAATGTTGCCTCGGGACAACCTCATGGTTATCCCCAAAAGGGTTTTGCAAGATGAAACCAAGTGTCACCTTGGGACAATTTGACATTGCCCCCAAGAACCTACTTTTAGTTCATCCTAAGACAAGCCCTATTTACTTCAGACCATGTTCCTTCAACCCCAAGGTTTAGTCCCATGACACAAGTTGGGAAGTCAAACCCAAACTCACCATGGTTTAAACTTCCCATGCAGCCATGGTGGCCATTGCACAAGGCTTGCATTGAACCAGACAAAGTCACCCAAAGGGGCATGTTACAAAGCATTGGTTGCAAACTTTTTGTTGGCTTTGCCCTTCAAAGCAGAAATTCTAGGAGGCACCCAAAAAGGGCCCAAGTTTTGTATCCCAAACAATGGTTTTTCTTTGAATTTGTGTTGTAGCTACATTTATGAAAAAGATTTGGCCCAAAATTGGCTATAAATGAGGAAAATCGTCCTAGTGTCCTTTTCTATTCTTGCCTACCTACCTGAGAACCTATTGTAGAAATCAGACGATTTCTCAAAACAAATTCAAAGTCTGGTGAATTCAAGCCATTCTAATTTCATTACAAATCCTTTGTACCTAGGTGGAACTCAGATTGATCAGGTTAAAACAAAATTCACCATGAAAGGAAAGCATGTCTTTGAAAAAATTGCACAACATGTGAATGGTCAAGTTGAGAACACAATAAGTGCATCTTGTAATTAAGCCATCATGTCTTGGGCTCCTTGCAAACTTCAGACCTGATACTGTGATTTACTCATTGACATATTATTCAGAAAGCTTATGATTTTGTACGAGTACAAAAGTCACCAATCCACTTTTCCTGGGTCGATGATAGGTACCTAACAAACAAATGGGAAGTTAATTCCATGTGCTGTGCATGAGAAGCATGATGGGTAGAAGCTGACAGCAGAATGCATCTCATTCTACAAACTGTACTGCAGCTGGCAGGTGTTTGGTTGTTTCACATGAAAATGTCTACTTATATAATATCCTTGAATGGTCGTCCTTTCCATTCATTCGTCTCGGAAGAAAAAGATGATGGAACGGGAGGAGGATGACAACTCATGGCGACGACAGCAGTTTATCCACATGTTCATGTGATCCTATTAACGCAGTTTGTTTTAGCACTGCGAAATTATTTTCGTGTGGTCTACAGGAATTTTGTAGAACGAGCGATGGAGGGCTAGCAACAATAGAAACCAAATGGAGGCACGGAGAAACATTATGGTGGTGGTGTGTTGGAGGAATCACTTTTGAATTTCTTATTCAAGAGTGCACTGTTCGTTGCACCACAACGAATAGTGCTTAAGCTGCTCCTTCTACCTACCTCGGTCCTTCGCTTGCAGGCTGGCCTATTTTGAAGGTGCAAGGTAGGATTTGTGAGCCACAGGTAGACTTGCTTCTTCTCCTTCTCCTTCTCCTTCTTTTTTATGTTTCTTGGCTTTCTTCTTGGAGATTCTGTGCTTTTGAGAAACATGTGTATAGATCGAAACAGAAAAACTCTGAAAGCCCTGAGAGAGAAAATCCTATTGCCGGAAATCGCTGTTCCTGATCGACATGGCTGCGTCCTTGACCGCAAGCCCTCGATTCTTCCTCGCACATTGTTCCAAGACTTTTTTTCTGAAAAGCTCCGTTCCTCTGTCTCACATGTTTGCAGATCTCACTAGCTGTAATACTACACTCTACTTTGTTTTGGAAACAATAATACTTGCTTCTAGGTACTGTGCAGCATCAAGTCCCCGTAGTTCTTCTGATGACAAAACCGCGCATATCGCTGCACTGACAAGTGAGAGAGGAGATAGTGGAAACTTTTCTCAGTTGTGTGTTGTTTACTGAACCAGGTATTCTTATCTTCAAGAGCACCGCTTCAACGCTGATGGAGGCAAGAAGTTGGCCCTACTTTGACCCTGACTATGAGACCATCAGCATGCGCATCAGCCTGCCACGGTATGACCACACCGGAACCTCACTCAAGTCTTATTCTTACGAACATCTATGTGTGCCTTTCGAGTGTGTTTTCTCTCTTCTAGTCATTTCATTCCTATATACACTAAAACTTTGAGTTTTGAGCAACTGCTGCAAAGGGGGGGGTTGAAATGTTTGCGGTTTTATATAGTTAGCATCATCGAGCCAGCTTTGGATAGTCTAAGGCAATTAGAGTGCCAGTATTGATGGGTTGCAGTTGTGCAGAGCCTCTGGAAGAACGAGCTTCTTCATGATGTTGCATATGTTGTTGTTGTAAGGTTAGGAATTTTTTTATTACATATAATTTTTTTTGTACAGTGCAGGTGAGGGATGCAGTGACGGCAACTGGGTTAGTAGACACAAAGGAGAACTGCTAGAGTTATTTTATTTTTCGATGCCGGACCAACCTCCACATAACTCTAGCAATGTCTCCAGTTAGTGAGACTCTCAGGGCGCGTTGTCGCAACTTTCCAGGCCTGGTGAGTACTGGAGGCTTAGTAGATCTTTGTCATGGTGCTCAAGGAATTCACAAACATTTATGGTTTGTACTTCACAAACTTTGAGTTTTTGCTTTGAAATACTTCAAAGACATGCAATTTTCATTGTGTTTTTGTCAGGTGAATAATTGTGTGATTGATTGGTTTACTCCGTGGCTAGAAGAAGCATTTCTATCTGTGTGCACAGTGTTCTTAGCAGACATGGATATCCAGGAAGATTTGAGGCCCCTCATTTTAGACCATATTGTGATGGTGCATATGTCAGTGTGCAAGTTGAGCATCAAGTTCACACAGCAGACTCAACGCACCAACTATGTCACACCCAGGAACTTCCTTGATTACATCCTGACTTACCGGACATCTTTGAAAACCAAACGCATCCAAAATTCTGAGCAAGCTAAGAGACTCGATGGTGGATTGCAAAAACTTATTCAAGCAAAAGTGGAAGTTTCGGCATTGCAGGTAATATTATTTATTTTTATATTTTTATATTTATTTGGCTGCTAACCCAA
>Ga0116227_10004873_pt1 | contig 28767 bp, 23 predicted proteins | sample S1TSphgellanicum_FD_89693 | JGI IMG/M metagenome (GOLD analysis project Ga0116227, IMG submission 89693) | Host-associated microbial communities from peat moss isolated from Minnesota, USA - S1T2_Fb - Sphagnum magellanicum MG | ecosystem: Host-associated > Plants > Peat moss > Unclassified...
CAAAGAAGGTTGGGAAATTTTTTTTAATTCCCCCCAAAAATATTTAAAGTTTAGTTAAAAAAAAAAAAAAGAAAAAGGAAAAATTATTTAAAAAAATATTTATCATTGTTTTTTTTTTTTTTTTTTTTTTCCCAATTTTGTGATATTAAAATGATTCCCGCCATGTCAAAAAAATGAGGCAAATTAGTTAACTTTACACTAAAAAAACATAATTTCCCAAAAATTTCCCTTGTGATTTGTCCCAAAAGAACATTATGTTTTTGCAAAAAAAAATAATCGTTACCATTTAATGTATGTGGTTAAACAATTAAAGGCAAAAATTTGGCCATGATAAGACAATGATTGGGGATAAATGTAAAAAAATACCTTCACCCAAAAAGAGGGTTTTTTTATGGAGGGCATATGGACCTTGTGTGGTATGGGAGAAAGGGGATGAAGATGAAAATAAAAAGGGATTATGGATCATTCCCTTGGAGTATTAGAGATATTATGATTCTAGATTGGATGTGGCTAAGGAAGTTCTTTTAGGGAAGAAGTTTATATGTGACATTGAAGAGAAAGGAAGAAAGTATGGAAGTAAGTTGTATTTTGATTATTGTAATAAAAAATGGTTAATGAATATTCATGTTTCTTGTTGGTGTTTAATTTTACATTGAGTATGAAAAGAGAGGAAAAAATAGTTTATATTAATATTACATAGAGTTTTGTTATTCTTATGTATTAGTTTTTCATTTTTTTCTATAAGATTTATATGCCATTCACTTCCTATTTTAGTTTATGGAATAGGAAATACCTTGTGACATAAGATAATAATTACCACTAAAAGGTAATAGCAAAGAGGTAGACTTAATATTTGAGGTTTAAAGGAAGTGGAAAGTTGATGTAGACAATAAACAATAGTGACAAAGCTTTTATAGGTGTTGTAGACAATAAACAACAATCATAAAAGGTCTACAAGCATTGTAGACAATAACTAGTAGCCATGAAAGGTCTACATGTGCTATAAACAATAAACAACAGCTACATGAGGTTTATAGGTTAATGTGGATTTTTTAAAGGTTTATAAAGGATGGTAGTTGTTATAGGAAGGTAACTACAACATGATAATAGGGAGAAAGAAGGCAATCCCTACCCTAAAGTCTTTTCATTTTTCATGTAATTTTTTAATTATTTGACAACCCTTTCCTTATTGGTAATTTGGTTGTTAAATCCCACAATTATGTTGGTTCCACTTTTGATTTTCCCAATTCCACTTGTAATGTGGATGGAAAGTTGGGGGCACACATGTCATGTTTGGGAATAAATTTTAATAGAATTAATTACCACTAAACTAATGATGTCACATTGTATTACACTCCATGCATTTGTAAGTGGAATGTGCCTTCATCACAAACTTGCAATATCATGAAAGTTTAATATAATTCATGCAAAAATTGTAAAACAATTTGTTTGTGCAAAATTTGTGGGTTTCAAAATGTGAAAATGGCATTATATATATATATATACTTGTGATGTTTTGATATGAAATACATTTAATTTACATTTTAACTAAATGTGTGCAATTATTGTGATATAATTTTGGATAAAATTATGTGATTTTTGTGTATTAAACATGAACATTCACGTATGTCATTCAAGAACAATGTTTTATGTGATTAAATATTTAAGATATTGAATACATACAAATACCATTCATATTAACTATAACACAAAATTTGTGTAAATTTCATATAAACTTATGAAAACCAAATTTCGCACAAAATTTGTACAAACTTATGAGCCTTGGTAAGTTTGTGATGTTTGTGGGCTTGTTCTATGGTATATAGAAAAATATATTTTTTTAAAATAGAAAAAAATTAAATTAAATAAGAACCAAAGGTGATGAATGAAAATTTAATTTTAATGTTTTCAAAATACCCATATGTTAAATTCACTTGCACAAAGGCTTCATACAAAACAACTATGAATTAAAATTCTCAATGTTCTTTTGTTTAGATTCCACTCATCCAATCAAAATCCCAACACATCCCCCCAAAAACTCAAACCCTTAACAATGCTCCCAAAAACCCTCCATCAATCATGTTTGCAAATCAAACTCAATACCCAATGCTTCCAAAAAAAAAACCCTCCCATTCGTCAACCAACACTAATAATATTACAAAAAACACAACTCGATGGCATTAGTAGTCTTTCAACAACCCAACCCCAAACCCTAAGCTTCTCATGAAATTGAACACATTAACTTCATTCGTTATCCTATCCACAATTCTCCTTAAAGTTTTTGTTATGTATGTGTTATAACAAATAATGAGGTGTGCAATGGAAAATAAAAAATACAAATAAAAGATTTGTCAAAATTTAAAGCATCCATAATGAAAAACAACATAATCAAGATTTATTTATTATTGTTGGTGATAATAAGGAAAAAAAAAGTTCATATCAACAACATATTGTAACCTTGGGTCAGGTTCAACATTAAATAATTATTGAAAATCTTGAACGACTTTTTTTGGAAAATAAACGTTGAAACGTCGAAAAATGTGATGAAAACACATTGAAAATTATGAAATTTTGATAAATGCACCTCAAAAGTGAGAAAAAAATTGAAAATTTGTAAAAATTTGTAAAAAAAGTCATGTTTTTCATTAATTATTTTTAAAGTATTGTAATATTGACAAATGTTCTCACACAGATTCAATCATAATTTGTCTAATTGACGATACCTTTTTCCAAAACATTAAAAGTGTAGTCAATGGGTATACTTGTGACAACTCGAAAAAGGGACACACTTTAACAAATTGATTTTTAAGAAAAAAAGGGAATTTTTCTAGAAAATTTGGGCAATGTTGCCTTTTGGCAAAATTTTAGTGCTCTTGGAAGGCAATTAGATGCACAAACGAATTTCATTAAAAAAAATTATTTTCATTTAAAAATTTTCAATAATTATTATTTTAAAGAAACGAATGCAGTTTTTGAATTCCTTGGGAGTCCACTATCAAGCCCATGGTGAATGAGCACCGACTTTGAGGCCTCTTTGTGGCCATACTCGGCCCCAAAAATGTTAGATTGAACTCAGAGATCCTAATTTAGTCCAAGCATGGGATGTTTGTAATTTTTAAAAATAAAATAAATGGATTTTTGGGTGATAGGGCATTTTTTTCTCTGACCTGTAGCCAGATTTGGCTATATCTTCTTGTGGACAATCGCCAGTCCACTTAGGCTGGAAACAAAGAAAACCCCTGGTGGGTGCTGGGTTCACACTGGCCATTGATGTTGAGAGGGGCTCCTATGTGAACGCAGATGGTAAGTACGTTCCATTATTGTCAAGAGGGTCTCTCATGTGTGAATGGGTTACTTAGGGCCACTTCTTAGACAAGGATCCAAGGACCAAAAGTCGAGGTACCAATTTGAAGCAAATTGAACCTTGAATTGGACTCTTCTTCAAATTTTAAAAAAAAAACATTTTTCCTAATATACAATGAGTGTGTCTAAAGGCTTGGGGTTGGGGTTCAATTCGAAGGTCCATTATTTAAAATGTATTGATTCACATGTGAAAGAATTAGGTTAACCTTTGATTTATTTATTTTTCAAGTTTTTTTTTTTCTTCCATGGTTTTAAAAAAAAAAAAATTAAATACACATAATGAATGGGTGTAGGTAGAAAATATTGGTGGCTTTTGTTTTTATTATGACCATGTATATCAAATGATTGCACACATTGTTGTATTGGAACGAGAAGCTATTGGACAACATTGAAATATGATGAATGCAATGTAGTTTAATTTTTTTTTTATAAATTCAAAATTCAAATTCATAAATTTAATATGAGGAACCTCAGACCTTGGTTTACACTTTGGTACTCCGAACCATGAGCTCTTCTTTAAATTTTATTTTATTTTATTTATTTATTTATTTATTTATTTATTTTGTCAGTCTTGACCAATTGGTTTTCCTTCCAAAATGATGATGCCATGTAAACTGAATCACAATTTGATTTGTTGTAGTCCTGGACCCCTCCAATTTAAAGCTCTTGGCCAACACAAATTGTCCAATTTCATTGGACCCTGCTTCTTGCACCATTGTTTAAAATTGTCTCTTAAATGAGTTGGACTGGCTTTTTCCCTCCAAGGCTTTTTTATTCATGTTTGTGATGTAGCTGAACTGGCAATCATCCATAATACAGTTTAGCCAATTTGGCTATAAATAGGATATGAAAGTAAGAAAGTTTCAAATTCCTTCAGATTTTGGGTTACATGCTAGAACCTGATAGAGAAATCTGGTGATATTTTTTTAAAAAATAAACTGTAGAAATTTGATGATTAGAAATACCCCCCCAACAAAAAAAAAAATTTAGCCATTTTGAAATTTTGTAAAGCAAATTCACTGAATTTAGCCAATAACAGGCTGTGAATTCTCTCCCTCCTTTCTTCCCCTAGAAGGATTGCCAAACTGGCAAATCATTCATGATAAATTTTAGCTAAAATTGGCTATAAACAGGATATGAAAGTAAAAAAAGTTTAAGATTCCTTCAAAGTTTTGGCTAGATGCTGGAACCTGATAGAGAAATCTGGCGATATATTTTTTAAAGCTTTAGAAATTTGGCAACTAGAAAACCCAATTTTTTTTAAAAAAAAATTAGCCATTTTGGAAAAACTTCTAATCCAACTTGCTAAATTTAGCCAAAAAAAGACTTCGAGTTCCTTCTTTCCTTTTTTTCTGGCCATGCGGGGGACTGCCGGCCAACAGTCGGTACCTAGCGACTAGTTGTGGTGTGTGCGTCTCTCTCTTCCGGGAGGTGTGTTGCAGAAGAGACGCCAAATTTGGCTATAACAGGACATGCAGACATTTGGCGACTAGAAAACCCCCCCCCCCCCCGGCCTCCCCGCCAGAAACATGCTTTTAGCCACTTTGTAAAATTTAAAATCCCAACTCACTAAATTTAGCCAAAAAAGAGAAAAGGGCTGCGAATTCCCTCCTTCCCTTCCTCCTTCTCTGCCCCCAAGGGAGCTGCCCTGCCGGCCGACTGTTAGCACTTGTTGTCCTGTGTGCGTGTGTTGTCCGGGAAGCGCATTGCAGAAGAGAGGGACAAGGAAGAAGAAGAAGAAGAAGAAGCAGATATGGCAGCGAAGAGGACGTCCGAGCAACAATAACAACAACAGCAACCACAGTGGATCTGCTCACGTTTTCTTCTGACCAAGACGAGTGTCGTTGTTTCTTGACGGGAACGCGACGTTGCTTTTCCAGCTTCGCCAATATAAGTGGGTTCTGTTTGTGTTTTTTTTATTACTGCTTTCTTGTGCCCGCTTTGTGTCACATTGCGTGCATTGGTTGGAGGATGATGTCGGAAGCCTGCTGCCATGTTTGTTGTTGCACTTGGCCCTTTCTTCTTCTTCTTCTTCTGGTGGTTTGAACTTTCTTTCTTCTTCTTTACCTTCCGTGAAGTTGGAGGAGTTTATCCCTTCTTTGATCCGTAATTCGATCCGTTTTTTTGTTTTCGTTTTAACTGCGTTTGGCTGCTGCTGCTGCTAGGTTGTGAGATTGTTGTCTTGTGTTCAAGGGTTTCCCGTCAACGCTTGCTTTTTCTTTGCTGGCTTGCATTTTCAGTGACAGCGAGTGGAAGAAGGAGGTGTGTGCAATTGGAGAAGTGAGAACTACCGAGTCAGTGAGCCAAGGATGGGACTCTTGAGTACAGTGATGGGAGTGGTGGGATTCGGATGGGGAATCAGCCTCGGTCTGGTGGTTGGTTACTTCGTCTTCATATATCTGCAGTCTACTGATGTGAAGGCACGTTGCTCTCTCTCTCTCTCTCGCTTCTGCTTCGTCTGTTTACAGGAAGTTGTGACTCCAAAGAGGAAATAGATGTGTTGGCAGTTCTTTCTTTTAGCAGCAACATCTCTTGCACAAATGAAGGTTCTGATCATTGGAATGCTCACTAAAATGCATGCAGGATCCAATCACAAAGCCTGTAGCGGAGTTGGATACTAAGACGCTGCTTGATCTGCTTCCAGAGATTCCTCTCTGGGTTAAGAATCCAGACTATGATAGGGTACTCAATAATGCAACCCTGGGTTCTTTTGTGAGCATATTTTCACTGATTTTTGTTGTTCATAAAACCACTGGAGACTAGAGTTCAGCAGGGGGGAAGAGAGAGATGGGACAGGAGTAGTACTGCCTTTTTTATTGCATCAGTTTTATGGTTCTGACTCTCAAAAATCACTTGCTAATGGTTTTCACAGGTAGATTGGTTGAACAAGTTTCTCAAAGATCTATGGCCCTATCTTGATAAGGTGTGTGTGCATTTCTAAACCCTGTTTGGTTTCCTAGAGGTTCTGTTTTCCTTGATTGTGTAAGGTTATGAAGAGTTAAACCATCATGTGAATGTGAATGTGAATTGATTAAATACAATTGTGTAAAACCTCTGCAGTCATTATAGTTGTAGTACATTCTAATTTTTCTAATTCTGGAGAATGCCATATGTATGTCAGGCCATCTGCAAGATCATTTCAGAAACTGCACAACCATACATTCGGGATTATGGACCAAAGTTTAAATTGGACTCAATTGAATTTGAATCACTCACACTGGGCACACTTTCCCCAACTCTTGTTGGTAAGATGCAAATTAGCTTTCCTCAGAGGAGGTGCTTGGAGGATGTTTTGTCTTGTACGCTTTGTTTAACTGTGGTGCAACAGATACAGGGGTGTCTCTAAAGAGTTGATCAAGTGCTGAGAGATTCTTTCTATGGGGGTTGGGATACCCAGGTATAAAAGTTTTTGAAACAAATGAGAGTCAAATGATCCTTGAGCCATCCTTCAAGTTTGCAGGGAACCCAAACATCATCCTGGCTGTCAAGGCCTTTGGCCTGAAAGCAACTGTCCAGGTCTGTGCAGCAAATGGTTTCCAGGATCTTTTCAGTGGACAATGAGCACCTTGGATGTGAATATATGTTTGCTAACTTTTCTTGTGAGCATGTACAGTGTCGACATTTGGTTTTATTTAGACCCCATGATCCCTGTCACCAAACTTGGTGTGTCAAAGTTCTGGCTGGAGTCCTGACTCTTATTCTGTTAAACTATTGCTTCATCCTTATTATCAGCATCTCATTTAGAGGTGGGGTGTTGTTGCAGTTGGTGGATGTGCAAATATTTGCAACTGCGCGTGTCACATTAAAACCTCTGATTCCAATTTTCCCATGCTTTTCCAAAATTGTTGTGTCTTTGATGGAGAGGGTATGGAAGATCCTGCTATATTTTGCTTTAGTGAGGCTTTTGTGATGGTGCAGGAAGTATAGATACAGTCTTTGGAGATTTTCAGCAATGCTGAGTGATTTGTATAATGTGTACAACTTTGTGGCAGTTTCTTGTGAGAGGATGATAAATGCCATATGTTCTTGGTTTGGCAGCCTTATGTGGACTTTGGACTGAAGTTGTTGGGTGGGGATCTTATGGCAATTCCAGGGGTATATGGATTTGTTCAGGTTTTAAATCTCTCTTCTTGTCCTTGGGATTTTAGGTCAAGCAGCTGTAGGAACGAAGTTCATGATTTTTCAGGATGAGTTTTACATCAGATGGTCTTGTTCAGACATTTGGCATTGATGGAAGGATGCAAATGTTGACATCTGCTTTGTAGTAGAGAGCTTCTATACAATTGTTGGAAATGACACTGATTTGGTTGTCATGGTGGATGACTGGCATGCTGGACTACAGGACTTCATCAAAGACCAAGTTTCTCAATTGTACATGTGGCCTAAGACACTTGAAATTCCAGTGATTGATGATCCCAGGTGAGCCAACAAATGCTCAGTTATTGAAGTGTACCTTATTTTTCTGCGGGTACATAAAATTTGCAATCCTTTCACAAATCATGGTCAACAGGGTCAATATTGATGGTCCGGCAACAACTTTCTTCTTCATACTGGACTGACTTGTCTCAATCTTGCATGAAATCCACAATTTCCACTCATACTTTGGTACAACCAATCTTCTGAGATTCCTGGGTTTGTGCAGTTTCAGGAGGTTTGATAAATAGAATTTGGTTTGTGACACTTCATGTGTTTCATTTGTGTTCACCTGAGCAGTGCAGCAAAGAAGCCAGTCGGCATATTGGAAGTGACAGTTCTCCATGCAAAGAACTTGCTGAAGATGGATGTATTGGGGAAAGCTGACCCTTATGTGAAGTTGCAACTTGTGAATACACTTATGTCAAAGAAAACACGCACCAAAATGAACACTCTAAACCCTGAATGGAATGAGACCTTCAAGCTTCTGGTCCAGGATCCCAAGTCACAATCCCTTGGGCTTCATGTTTATGACTGGGATAGGGTGAGCTTGTTCATCTACTATTAACTCCTGCTCTGCTGACTCAAGGTTCTTGCAACAGTTTGTCATGTGGATGAATTGCTGATTCATCCATAAGTAGGAAACTCATCTCCTCACTTCTTGCACAGAATGGCCTATAGCTTTATCTAAGCTGATGGAATTAGAGGTGAGGATTGTGCAGTTTGGAACAGATGAAGAGATGGGAATGATAGTTGTGCCACTGCAAGACTTGGTTGAGCTTGAGCAAAAGACGTTGGATTTGAACTTGTTGAAGAATGATGATCCGAATGATGATCGCAATAAGAAAGCTCGTGGTGTTCTTACAGTGGGATTGCTGTACAAGTCTTTCAAAGAGGTATTGCAGGTTTGCAGTGTTGAAGATAAATCAACTTTGTCCTCAAATAAAGTGTACATATGTGCTGTTGTTGAGAACACATAGATTAATCATGTGCAATCCTACTGGTTCAAGTTTTATGCTCATGCAATCATTGTAAAATTTCTGCCTACTGATTAACAGTGTGTAAACAGGATGAGCAAGTCGAATTTTTGGGTGATGGAAACAATGAATCAGGGCGTGCCCCAGATTGTACTGCTGAGGGTGGGGGTCTGCTGGAAGTCATAGTGCATGCAGCAGAAGATGTGGAGGGGAAGTATCACACAAACCCATATGCGAAGGTTGTGTTCAGGGGAGAGGAAAAGAAAACCCAGGTCTGTGGAATATAACAAGAGTCACTTTCAACTTGGTTCAATGTGTTTCATTGCTGGCCCGTGCCAGCAGAGTCCATCTGTATGTATGGTCTAGCTTGACTCTAGATGTGCTCTGCCATGGGTGGATGGATTGATGTTGCAGATTATCAAGAGGAACAGGGATCCACGATGGGAGCAGACATTTGAGTGGCAGCTAGAGGAACCCCCGGTGGGTGATCATTTGCATGTTGAGGTTATGAGTAGGAACATGGGCTTGAGCATGCATTTCAAGGTAATATTTCCTTATATACTTAAATTTTCTGAATTCTAATGCTTAGGATGCTTGTGTATATTTGAGAAAACACTGGAATCTGCATTGTGTAGGGGCTGTGCGCTCTAGAATGGCTCACACTGACCCTCAAGGTGGGGACTGAGTGTCTGATTTGCCAAGACTCCAACAACAAAGAGTTCATCTGTATGCTTTTTGTCCAGCTGCTTCTATCAAAGCACTGATGGCTGGAACCTCTTATATTTTTTTGCTTGTTTATGTGCAGGCTGAATCTCTAGGATATGTGGATATTAGCCTGTCTGATGTTGTCAACAACAAGCGGATCAATGAAAAGTATACATTGATTGACTCCAAACATGGGCAGATCCAAGTTGAATTGCTTTGGAGGAGCACTTAGAAATTTTTAGGGCATGTGGTCCCTATGATACTCATCATCTTCTCAGGCTACAATGCCTGGTTGTCTACATCCTGGCCAAGGCAATGGTAAACAAGGGACCTCTGGACAGGATGGAGAGAGTTCAAGGACTCTTGTTGAATCAAAGGAGGCAGTGAAAATGCTAATCGTTCCAAGATTCTAAGACTCCCTTTTGTGCTCACTGAAATGCAGGGTACTGGTGAGTAGCTTTTGTGGTTCAGTTGAAATCCAACTGCTGTGGTCTTTTTAACCCTGCTTCCTACCAATAGTCTGTAGTTGGGCAGATATATTCTGAGTATACAGTATCTGAGGCATTATTCTCTTTTTACATAGGGCCCAAGTGCCCACAGCTTTTACATGTGGTTATATGCTGTGGGCCACATTCTGCAGTGCAAAGTATGGGACTGTGTTTTGAACTTCCAGAAACTTGTGGTGCCTTGAAAGTTTTGTAGATGACCTAGGACTAGCATACTTACCTACTGAAGCTACAGGCAGTTGATCAACAGACATCTATTCTGGGGCCTGTGTGTAGTGAATATGAGTGAGAGAAGGTTGCTTAACGTATTAAGTACCGTTCACAAACCAACCAGCTTGTCAGACACCATTCACAGGGACCAAAAAACATTTGCTATTGGCAAGGCTTGGGACCACTTAAGGGTTGTGTAATGCGGTTCGTAGGGGAGTTTTTTGAGGTTTAAGCAGGGAGGTATTGTTATGGACAGAGGATTGGTGCAAGGGGGTACATCCCTACATCAATACATTTTGAACTGAAACTCTATCAACAAACTTGTAGGAGTGGAGCTAATCAAATGATTACATTGGTTAGTTGCAAGCATGAAGATTACAGAGGCTATAAGTATAATTTTCCTAGATAGTTCTATGAAGAATGCGCTGATGCTGTCAACCCTAGGATGCAATAGCTCGGAATCAAAATCACCAACCTGCACCAACAATCACAACTAGATAGTTATATCATGTTTTTGAAAAAAGATGAACTAAACCTTAGGCGAAAAATCCAAAAGCAATCAAACCACATACCTGCATAATTTCATTTGTGTTGGAATTGGTGTTGTACATCATTAAAAACATGGTTATGGCAGTAGAAATAACATCAAACAATGACCAATACTCTTGGGATTGGTTCAAAACACACTGGGTGACCATTGGTGTTAGAACTTTTTTGACACTTTTTATGCCATAGCCCATGTTTGGGGAGATGGTATTTTGTTTTGCAAAGCAATGGTTTGCCATAACAGAAGTTTATGGCACCTTTTAACTCTAAGGTTTTCATGAATACTATCACCTTGGATGTGAACCATAGGAGTTTTTTATTTTCAGGGGCGAAAAGATGCATCTTTTCAAACCTTAACCCATTCTTGTATGCTTTGCCCACTTTTTTTGGTCCAAGTAATTGTTTTCTAAAGAGAAGATTGAACCTTTTTAGTTGAAACCTCCTTCCTGCCTCCACACACTTTCAAGTCATTAGTAGCATACTAACAACACTTGGACATGGCATGCCCATAACAACTAGTAGCGTAGGGTTGTGGTAACAAAAGAAGAACACAATATACAATGTTTATTAAGGTTGTTGTGAGGGTGTTCAAATTAACACCTTTTTCTTTGAAATATGCTATGATTTTGTCCAATAGATTGTATCAAATAAGCAAATCCTTGAATTGAATAGCCATGGCAACCCCCGAGGTTTCATGAACCTCAAAAATTCCCACAATGACATGGCAACATTCCCACTTTTTATTGATGTAATTCACAACCAAAGCAAAAGTATCAAAAGTTCCTCGAGACATCCACAAATCAAATGTGGCTTAACTATAGTGGCATCAATAAGAGTAAAAAGAACATGGCATTCCATGGTCTTGTTGACCATGGACGAGATTACTTCGTTATTGAGTTGTCGTCTACTAGAAAAGGTAACTCAACCACATTGACAATATAAGCCTTCTCAACCACACATTTTGAACTACATGTTCTTAGTATAATTCAATGGTCAATAACCTTTAGTGATGTATAAAATCAAATCTTCAAGAAACAATTTTCAAGCAAGGTTTGAATTTTTACATGGCACTCCAACATTGAATAAATTAACAATGGAGCCTACATATGGTTTTTTCCACTTTTTAGAAGTTTGATGAATATCAACTATTATGGTGTTGTAGTTTGTTGTGTGTTGTATTGTTTCAACACTATACAATGCTCAGAAGCCACATGTTAGTTCATGGAAATTGTGCCATAGTCTTTATTATACATAACCAATCCTTTCCAATTTTGGGTAGAACTATCCCTATAATTTCCTGATAGATGTTATGACACACAACACATCTCATTTGTTGAGACTTAGAACAATATGCAATAATAGTATGGTCATTAACTTTTTTAAATGCCCGCATATTTGTTTTACTCCAAGTGAACCAAAAATTTTAGTTGCGCTCCAATTCCATAAACTTTTCATTACGTGCATGTTCTTCAGCTTGTAAAAGCTTTTCCTCATCTTCACCAAGGTCTCTATCGACAAGTTCATTGTAACTTGCTTTAGATTGGATCACACCATCACCATTCCCAACCCACCGTTGGCACTCCCAACCCCAACTTCACCATTGCAAACACATATACAATCAACAACATGCAAAGGAAAACCTTGTGAAGCTTCTATAACCCCATTCAAAAAAATGTCATGTTCTAGTTCCATTGTTAATTAACCTTGAAAGCTAAACCAAATACATTGTATGACAAAATCAAAACAAATAAGGAACATATAAATCATAGGCACCACTGCTTACCAAACTTGCAACACAAACCTCAAGTTATTGCTGGTAATGTTCACAAATGCTAAATAAGCATCACCAAATAAGTGCCAAACAAATCACCAAAATTGCAATGTTCACAAAACATTAAAACAACACACAAATCACCAACACCAAACTTTCCACCCTTGAAGCAAATTTACAAGTGCTCGTGAACAAAGTAGGTGCTAGACAAAGCACCAAATTTGGAATGTTCACGAAGCACCTTATAGATCCAATGCTCACAAAGCAACGCACATATCACTAGCACCAAACCCTAAACCCTTGTAACAAAATAATGTTCATAAAACAACATAAATCACTAGCACTAAACCTTAAACCCTTAAAACAAAACAATGTTCATGAAGCACCCTATAGATCTATTGTTCACAAAGTAGCACACATATCATCAACACCAAACCCTAAAGCTTAGCTCGAAATGAAACCAATGTTCATGAAGCAAGTGCCAAACATCAGATCATCAAAACGGAAAAGTTCATGAAAATCACAAATCCAATGCTCACAAAGCACACACAAATCATGAAACACCAAAGATCTAATGTTCACAAAACACCAAAGATCTATTGTTCACAAAACATGACACACACCACTACTATAGCAGTCAAGAAGCACCAAGAAAAACATTACAAGTAATAAACGATGCTCATGAAATTGTTGAACATAATATCACACATATTGCACAATTAATGAAAAAAAGAAAAAAAAAAAGATAATAGATCTAAATCACACAACTTAGCAACTATGCAGCAAGAACAAACTTGCATGCATAAGACTCACATATTTACATCAATGCAGGTTAATCACTAGTTGCCAACAACAAAGAATAGCCACAAATTATTGCACTCCTTTCCAATGCTCCATTTTGTTGCATATTGAGATCATGGACATCCTACATAAATATGAAGCTTGTGTTTTTTCACATGAAAGGCACAATTCAACATCAAACTAAAAAATAGCCTTAACATTTCTAACCTTAAATCCTTATGCCCTACACAAGTTCATTATGAAAAAAGCTCACCTACCAGGGCATTTTGTGAGTTTTTCAAAACACATGCCCGCATATGTAAGGGCATTACATGTGTATAAGAAGTAAGGCTTTCCCAAGTAGGTTATAACTTTTTTTTTTTGTTGATCATTACTTGTTAGTCAAAGCATATGATATTCGTGTTGATGCCATGGTTGATACCCAACCAACACTAGTACATACCAATGTTGGTTAACTATCATTTTTTTTCTAAAAACCACTAGGTACAGATTTATTTTTAGATTTGAAATTAAAAATTAGGACCACAAAGGTTATTAATATCAATATAAAAGATGGATGTTAGGTTGGTTATCAAATAACCATTTAATAATCATTGGTTATACACCAATTATAGGGTTCTAAGAAAATAAAAGTAAAAATATTATTTTTAATTTTTAATTTTTTTGTATTGGTAATTAAAATATTGATAACTCACATGGGTGTTAATTGATTCATCCATGTAAGTTATTACATTTTGAAAATTCAATACCAAGTATTTATGAATTTAACTGATTATCCAAAAAACCAAAAATTAGTTGGGATAACCAGGTCAAAACTCAATAACCAACTAGCCCCAATAACATACCAATGTTGGTTGGTTATTGAGTTTTGACCCGGTTATCAACATAATTATTAATAACTTACCAGTTGGTTTTTTTTTTATAATCGATTAATAAGCTAACAACATTGCATTGAATTTTCAAAATCCCCACAACCTACTTAGATGACCCAGTTATCATTAAGGTAGGTTATTTAATCCTAAATGCTAAACATTTTTATGGTTAAAACACAAAAAATAGGGGAAAAAACTATTTTTAATTTGGTAAAAACCATATAACCGATTAAAAAAAATAGTAAGATAATTGGCAATTATTTGATAACCTATTTATATGTGTAACTAATGGTTATTACCCAATGAATATCAAGATAACCTAATTGACAACCAATTTTTTTGGGGGAAAAACCTAGTTGATGGTTATTAAAAAAATCAATAATTAGCAAACAATGATACATACATGATATTGAAACAAGTATAAAAATTGGTATGAAGTTAATATTATTTTAGGTCCCTTATGACAAAAAAAGAGGCATCACAAAAACCTTAAGGATTCCATACACGTGATTGGCATTTCTACACGACATATCATTAACTCATTGACCTCAAGTTTGTTGTTTTTCATATGTCAAATATTTATCCTACCTAGATCTTCCCTAAAACATGCGCTCTACAAAGTGCATTTGTACTAATTTAAAAGTTGATTTGATCCATCTAAAACAACCAACTTCTAATAATAATTACTTGCAAAGAGGTTGGATCAAATCTCTCTAAACCCTCTCAGTACGCCATCTTCGTATTACACAAAATTAGTTATCATAACCACCAACCACACAACAATTATCTTCAATAATTCATTCAAATTTGTACAGGAATGAAACATAATCCCAACCCAACACAAATTTCCTTTTGATCACTTTAAACCTTGTATCCTTAAAATTCCCAAACAATGGGTCACAATTTCTCGAATGCTAACCCCACAGACTCCCCACAAGTTGATTTTCACTTAGACCGGCCATATTTGTCCCCCAAGGAGCTTCATCATTTCCACCTCTTTTCATTTTTATTCATACACACTAACTTTTTACTTCTAAATCCCAGCAATGGAAGATTATTCAAAATTGGAATGCACAAAAATTATGGTTGAGGGCATTCCTCCCAACAACTATTAATTTGACAAATAACCCAAAACCACATTTTCAAAATGCGCTACTTCCTACTATCCAACTCCACATTTAGAAAAAAAAGAAGGGTATTTAACTTCCAACATCACGTTCCTTTTGTTCATCAACACCTGCCACCACCCCCCAAGTTCATTATCCAACGCCTTAACCAAGCTTGCATTTCCAAAAACTATGAAAAGCATCAAACAACACTCATCAAACTTGTCGTTCTTAGACCTCTGCAAAGCAAGTGCACACCACATAGCTTTTAACCGAATTCACTTGCAACATACAACACAAAGAAAACTCCCATGTCCACAAAACCAAAAACAATTCCATCAAGTAACCCATCCCCTATCGTTTTCTACATTTAGCAAGTTGGTCTACCCATAATTAGGTCTTCATCCAAATGGGGTTTGAATCAACATGCAAAGATGATTGTTAGCTTTCAACTTGGGAGTCCGTTCGGTTAGTACCATAAACAAAGAGAACTTGGTGCTTGCTTGGATCCCACATCAAACAACATTTGGGGCAAGTGCAAATTGTAGGTACTTGAATTCTCCTAAAAAGTGGACATCATAGTGATTATGTGCTTAATGGTTTTGATTAATCTCTCAACCATCCCATTGGTGCATTCACAACTATATATATGTTTTTTTAAGCTAGTTTCTTTTATTAATATTTTTAGTCACGTCCAATAATGGACAAAATTGGTTATAATCATAACAACCCAATCGTTTTTGACACAAATGTGACTAAAAATGTATGATTAACATGACTCAAGCTATTAGTTGACATGGCATTTAAAAACTGATTTTAAATTAAAACTTATATTGTGTATATGTTCATATAATGACATTATGGAATTTTAATATTTTTAAACTGTAAGTGAATCCAAAATGCTGCCACCTTTGATCTATGATGAATCAACATTTGAAAAAAATAAAATTCAAACTAACTTATCAGAAATTGCATCGGCTAATGTCATATGCCTTTCAATCCCCAAACCCAGGATTTTTTTTAATGATGAATGCTTCAAATAAGGTTTGAACTCACAACCTTCTTGGCAACATTCCAAGGCCGTAACCATTAAACCATCACCTCACATGATGAGAAAAAATGACATTGCAAAATATATAAACACATATTTTGAACAAAAAAATTAAAATTTAATATCACTATTTGATTTAATCGATTTGGTAGGTTTATTATTACATAAAAATTTTAATTTTTTTAATTCATAAAAATATGTCAACCATAATTATTTTTAATACTTATTAATTAATAAATTCAAATGCATCATTTGAAACTTTGAAATGAGTTATATATACAAATATTATTTAAACACATTTAATTTATTAACTTTTATGAAACTTTGTGATTTTTACCATTTCAAAATGTAGAACAATTAAGATAGTTTTAAATATTTATTTTAAAAATTCATGTGTAATGTCCGAAATATAATTATTTAGATAAAACATTTACTATCACAATTACATTGAATTATTTAATTTCTTAAGTTTCAAAATGTGAACAAATAATTAGATCATTTAATTTAAAAATTCATATATAATGTATTAAATCTTTGATTAGTTATAATCTATAACTGTTTCGGTAATTTCATTTTTTTATCATAATCATATTGAACTTTGTGATTCCTTTCAATTTCAAAACATTTTCAATATTTAAAAAAAAATTCAAGCAATGTTTTTTTTTTGCTTGGGTTAGAAATTACTTGCATATAACTTTTTAGGTACATTTGGTTTCCTTATTTTCGTCGTTGACTTCAATTTTATAATATTTTAAATCCAAATTTTTCGACATTTTATTAATTTACATGTTTTGATTTATGCCACATATTTATCAATAATTAATTCTTTAAAATATATATGTTTAAAATATCATAACAAAAAAAATTCACATTTGAAATTATGGTATTAAAATTTATATGCCCTCAATTTTATATCAATTTTTGTAATAAAAGTAAAAAAATTAAATTCAACATTATAATGTTTTTGTAGTAACAATGGATTTTAGTTTATATATATATATATATGATTTCAAATTTAAATGAGTTGTAGATTAGTTTTACTTTATTTTTTATTTAATTAAAATACTTTATTTTATTTTATTATTCCATTTTACTTGTGCCATTTGATCATAAATAAATAAATAGATGGTTTAATTTGAGGTTAATTTATTTTGGACATATATATGCATTCAACTGATTCATCACAAATACAAATTGAATCATCGAATTTGAATAATTCAGATTAGCACGTGCATTTAAGTAATTATTATGATTTTTTTTTTTATACTTTTGACAAAAGTAGCAAATTTTTAATTAATACTCCACTTTTTCATTACCTTTTTTTTCAAAATTTCCCCATTGTAAATTATTTATTTATTTGAATAATTATGAATAATAATTGAAAAATCATGAGAACTATATCTTTTGTCATTTTTTTTGTAATGAAGTTTTTAAAATGAAAGCATGATTTTTTTTCCATTTTATTAAAACCACATCATTAAAAATAACATTATAATCATGTGTGTCATATTTTATGACTAATACTAGTCATGTTAATTGTATTAGTCAACATAAACAAATCCACGTGGGCATCCACACTTACCACGTGTGCAACATATTGTCTGATTTGACCATATGCTAGATTTTTCAATCATAATAAACATTGTTACTTTTGATCTTGGTCATGATGAACACATTTAATCATTTCAAACTACTAGTACTACTAGTGTATTTTTGATAATGATTATATAGTTATTTTAAACATGATGTTAGTAGCGTAAAAACCATTTTTTGTGGTAGTGATTGTGGTATTATATATTGATGGTGAATACCATAGACCTTGCATAGATTATCAAATTCAATTGACTATTCTCCTCCAATGTTAGTGAGGACATACTTAGAGACACCATATATGTAGATAATATCTTCCTAAAAAAAATAGTAATATTAGTAGTAATGTGGTCAAGTATGATTTTTGTTTAAGATCACTTGGAATAATGGTCAAAAAGAACCAAAATGTATTTATTGCCCATTTCTGTTTATGGAAGCGGTTTAGAAGTGTCCAATGCAATTATATAAAACAAGTCACATACAAGGATATTCTTAAAGTCTTCAACATCTGATCTAATGTTGCTAGTGCGTTTTACCATTTGGCATTCCTTGCATGCCTTGACCATTTCCTTTACTTGTTCTATGCAGTTGTGTTAGTAAGAACACTTAAAAAAATTCTACCAATGTTTGTTGTTATCAAAAGTGCCCAATCTCTTAATGCATTTGTAGAACAATGTTATTATTCTCTTTAGGCTTGGGTACCATCGTCTCTCTAAAATATAATTGATCTCCCTTCTAAATATAATTTTGAGCTTGCCTTTTGATCCGTAAAGATTTTTCATCATTGACATTAAGAAGCATTTGTTCAGTTTGCAAAATTGCAAGCAATTGAGGTGGCATCAAGCATCTCGATGCTTCTAGTCATTACCTTCACAAACAGTCATCATTAGTACTTTCTTTTGCATCATAGAATCATTCAACTTCCACCATTGATTAAGCTTCTACCAACTCCCATCAAGTACCCTTGTCCATAGTAGGCTTTTTTATTTTCTTTAGAATTGGTGATCTATATGCCAGCTCACTCTTGTGTATCTAATTTTGAAAGTTGGTTGGGTCTTCCTAGCTTATTGCATCATAGTTTACGATAGGTTCCACCATCATAAATAGGTTGGGCAATTTTGCGCATGCTTCTTCTCCCAATCCATGTTTATATGTTCAATTTTTGCAACAATATGATGTCTTGGATTTCCTCAAAGAAGTCTTCATCATATTTACATTGCCCATTAGATTATGACTAAAGTGTCCACATTAAAATGTTTAGATTTTGGTCGATGTAGAATCTTGAAGTTGAAATCTTGTAACATGTTTATCCAACACCCTTTCCAACCATAAACATTAGACATCTTTGCAAGCATTCCAAAGGTTTATGGTTTGTCCTCAACGTAAAGTGATTTCGATGTAGAAATTGGCAGAAATGCATAACCCCTTAGATTAGTGCAAAATATTCCCTCTCCACATGATGGAATATTTATTGGATAACAAACAATCCCTTGTTGGCATAGGCAATCACACATTCCTTCCTCCTATCTTTTTGAGATAGTATAACATTAATTCCCTTGGCTAATTAATCTACATTTAGGATAGATGCCTTACAAAAATTTAGTCTTGCCAATATTGGAGCTGAAACAAGTGCATGTTTAAGTTGATCAAATGCCTTTTGATAGTCTAGGTTCCATTGGAAAGCAATATCCTGTTTTGTCAGCTCAAACAAAGGGGTAGCAATTTTTGCATATCTTTGGATGTAATTCTAGTAATATCTTGTCAAACCCAAAAATGCTTGGATGTTGGTGAAAGTTTTAGGAATAGGAAATTCAACTATAGCTTTCACCTTATTTGGGTCAAGATGAGTTCCTAACTTCCCAACCACAAGTCCCAATAAAATGATATTATTAATAGAGAATATACACTTATTAGGATTAAGCTTCAGATTCACATCCCTTAATCTTTGTAACACCATACAAATGTGATTAAGATGTGCTTCCCATGTGACATTGTGGATATTAAAGTCATCCATAAGCACCTTGAGAAATTGTTATAACCATTCAAAGATGTCAGTTGTCGTCTTGGAGAACATATTGGTTGCATTATTCAATCTTAATGGCATCACTAGCCATTCATATAATCTTGTTTTGGTAATAAGTGTCATCTTCTTCACATTGTCATAATTCATCATAATTTGCCAAAAACCATTCTACAAATTTAAAGCAGTGAACCATTCTACAAACCCCATCCAGTTCATCAATACATCATCAATCAAGGGCATAAGATATGCATCCCTTCAAGTCAGAGCATTTAATGGGTGGTAGTATCCACAAAAATGCCTACTTCCATCTTTTTTTACTAGTAGATGACCTTGCAATCATATTTTGAAAATTGGCCTTCATTTTCCCCAATTTTTTCCAATGTTTGGATCTGCTAGTTTACCTTTGCCTCCTCCCAAAAGAAAATTTGTTAAGGTTAGTGTGGCAAGGTGGTAGTCCTTGGGTACTAATCATATGTTCACCAACCACGCATCACCCCATTTCCCCTTTGTGTCATGCAAACAAATCAACATAGCTCTCTAGGACTTGCCATGGCGCGATGATTTTGTCTTGATCAAAATTGGGGTCCACCTTGATTAATTTTTTGATTTAATCCCACCTCCCCTCATTGATAACATCAAGTTCAATTTCAATGTTAGGTTGCCTATTGTTGGCAGCTTCTAATTGGAACAAAAATGGCACATCATTGTTGATCTTGTCCCTCTAAAACTAACAAATGTTTTGTTGTTTTTCATGGGATGCCCACTTCAACCAATCTTCATATTTGTCCTCCAACAAAATTGTTTCCTAGTCCTTAAGCTTTACAACATGTTCCTATTCTTCTTTAATCATTAAACTTAACCTATTATATCTTGTAATTGAGTCGATCTTTTTATCTCCATTTGAACTAGAGTCAAACCCAAAATTCTCCTTAGATTAATTCCCATCTGAATCTTGTTCAATGGTTTCTTCCCAATGTTCCAAATTAGGAAATGACTTCATTTACTCCATCTTGTCAGCCAATTCAAATGAAAAAATGCAAGAGTTATTTGATTACTAGTTTTCTTAGAATGGCTAGGTTGTTCCACCACTAACTTCAACATATTGACCATGTTAAGTGGAAAAACTTGGACATTGGACCCAAGGCCTTGCTTAACATAGATCAAACCTCTTTCAATGTCCACGACAATGCCGATCTTGAATAGGAAATGGAGTCCTAAAAGCACATCATAGTTGTTGGTGTGCCACAAACACCATGTTACATTTTGTTTCCCCAATTTGTATTGGCAGACCTTCAATTCTTCCAAGCACATGCATCACCACACCTAAGGTAGTTTAATAAGACTCATACCCATCTACTAGGTGCATAATCCCCAACTCCCTCACCATAGTGGCTACTAACAAAACATTGATGTTCTCGTGTCTACCAAGCTTTCCATTATGTAGTTGTTGATTTTTACTGATCAGTGTAAAGTCTTGTTTATGTGGTTCTTGCTATTGTTAATTCGATGTAAAATAAGTAGTTGTTGGGCCATTATATTTGTTGGAATGGCCCTATGTTCTTCATTTTTTCACCTTCTTGCCAATTTGACTAAACCTTCCAAATATTCCAATTCCCCTAGAACAATTAATATGGTTTCCAGAGGTGTAAGAGATATTTTACCCTTGATGAAATGTGTCAAGATTTTAGACCTTACTACAACATCCTTTTCCAATTCAATTCCCACATCATTCTTCCAAGTTAAATCTCCTTTTGGTCCATCAACACCTTTAGGTTCTCTAATAATGGGCTCCAAAGGAAGTCTTCGCCTTGGGGTGAAAACATGAAAAAAAAGCCAAGTAGTGTGTGGACAAATCTTAAAAATTTGAAAAGTCACCATGGGAACATTATATATTAAAAAAATTATTTTATTTTAAAAATAAATTACTGTACCTTCAAAGTTACAATTACAAAATTTTCATGAAAATTCACCATGTTTCAAGAATCTTTTTATATGTTTAAATCACTCAAGAAAAACATGTGGATAGGTGATTTTTCTGTATCAAAAGCCCTTTTCCTTTATCAAATGTTCACCAAATCATTTCAATTTTTCATTTAACTTTAATATATTCCACAAGAAAGGATCCATGTGTTCAAAACATTCAAAAAATAAAAACACATATATGTTTTTAGAGTTTAATACTTGAATGTCTTTTAACATTGTTATAGTTTTGAATTTGTGATCATGGTTCAAGGTAAAGTTATAAATTTGATTATAATGTAAGGGTTGATGCAAAAAAAAAGAGTTTTAATCATGTTATATGTCATATTTGGCCTCAAATTTGATATTTTGTTTAAAAATTGTATGAAAAATGTAGTATAAATTAATAAAAATCGGCCACGTGGAAAATGTAATCCTTGGAAAGGACTTTAACCTTGATGTGATTGGCTTTTCTTTTCATGCTTCCACCCCTTGGAACTCTAATGTGTGAAAAAAAATCATGATCACTTTCGCAAATTCTATCCAATTGATTTTTGACTACCTCTTCATCATCAACCATTACTTCTAGGTAGTTTGTAGTAGTTGCACCCATCTTAGGATCCTTTTTCTTCTAATAACATTCCTCGATGTGCCCTAGACCTCTGCAAAAGTTGCACCTTAATCCATAGTTTCCTATCCTATGTGGCTCCCCACATTTCAACATTTTGGTCTAGAAGTAACATATTTTTGACAATTAGTAGCAAGATGGTCTTCTACCATACAAATTTGGCACCCAATGAAACTAGTGAAAACTCCAAGAGTAGATCCAAGTTTAGCCCACATTTTCATCTACCTCTTCAATAGATTGATAAGATATTCATTCAACAATTGTACCTATTTTTTCCATAGTAGGATCTCCAACATTCATGTTTTCTTCATGTTTTTCTTTTAATAACTCAAAAGGAGTTTCACCAAGTTTTGCCAATACCCGTTATACTTCCAGTGCAACATTGAATAGAGATTCCATATTGGCATAGTCTCTCATCACACACATCTTCCTAATCTATGGTCGTAGTTAGGACATAAATCTTCTTTTCTACTCCACTTCCTCTAGTTTGCCCCTTGCAAACAATTTCTCCATCTAGTCATAATATGCCTAAAACCTTTGTTTAGATTCTTGCTTAAATAAAATCAAGTTTGGCTCTAATCTCCTCATTAATTATGCCATACTTCAACATCATGGCTACCTTCATGGCCTACTAATCCATGGGAGTTATTGTTAGCTTTTAAACCCAATCCTTGGATTTTCCCCTTTAGATTCAACTTGCCAATCTTGAAAAGTTTCAATTCATCAATTCCACACACCTCTATCACCATCTTTAGCCTTTCCACTTGATCATGAACATCCTCAAACTATCTATCAAGCAAAAAGACTCCTCCGTGGTCTTAGGGCTTGTCATTTTGAATGTACCTCTAGACTCCTATCATTGTGATCTCTATTGCATATGAAGATCAAAGGAATTTCCTTCCTAATCCAAACCCATCACAAAGTCTATCTATGGTTTCCAATGTTTCTCTGAGCCAACTATTTTGTAAATTCACTTTCCAATTCAACATTCTAGACACAATAGTGTCATGTTCAACCCTAATGATTCTATCTCCTACCCTAAATAATTCTTCCATGCTAGGCATATAAAAAGCTAACATATCCTTGCTACCAGATCAGTGTTGGCTAGTTATTTCTGTTTTTCAATAACCCACCAGGTAGGTTATCAAATAACCAGTTGATAACTGCCGGTTATCTTTCCAGTTGTTAGTCAATTAAGGGTATTCACAATAATAATAATAATAATAATAATAATAAATTTTATTTTCTTTTCTTTTCTGTTTGTATTATTTATAAAAGAGTGATAACCCTACCTAGATTATTAATGGTCCATCCAAGTAGGTCATTAGATTTTGGGAAATTTCAATACCAGGCGGTCATCAATTTATCGAGTTATCCCCCCCCCCCCAAATGGCATGTTATTTATAACCGGGTTGATAACCGGGTCAAAGCTTGATAACAGGCCAACACTGTACCAGAGCAGCTGAAAGGGGGGGGTGAAGTGGTTTTGCAAAGCCCATGGGAATTGTGGGAGTAAAACTAAGGACGTCTGAACTGCCATAAAAAGGGGATGAAGTGGTTTTGCAGGCCCTTGGGAATTGTGGGAGTAACTGTAGAACAAGAGAGTGCCCAACCCCATCTCCCCCATCTCTCTCTCTCTCTCTCTCTCTCTCTCTCTTTTGCTCTCTTTCTCTCACTTTTCCTTCACTCTGCACAACCTCCAACAGTCTTACCAACAGTCTCTGGGAAATTGGGACAACTCTCACTTCACAGCTGAAAGTTCAAAGTTGGGTGGATTTTATTGGTTACTTTGTCATGAGAATGAATGGATTCATGAAGCTCAATCTTTGAGCATTTTTTTTTGGGGGGGGAGGTGTAAACTTTGTTTTTTGTTGTACAACAATTTTATGAACTCTTCTGGTGTACTCTTCTCCCAGCTCAAAGTACCTACACAAGGGTGGTGGCCACCACTGGGAGTTGTGGACAGGTTAAAAAAAAAAAGAGGATGGGGGTTGTTGTTGTTTTGTCATTCCATTTCCAGAAATGGGTTGTCACTTTGTAAATGAATTGTAAAGGTCTGACTGAAGAAGTTGCAAGCGGTAATATGCACAATTGCACTCAAGTGTTTCTTCTATACACCATACAGAAACAAACTGAATGTGTTATGCGAATGTGAATTAACAGGGGGGATCCTGCCTGGCAAGCAATTTTTTTTAAATTTTTTTTCTCTTGAGTTCATGTGTGTTGGGTTGAGATCTACATGGATAGAGGAGCATAATCTGTGTGTTGGCGTTTTGATTACAACTGTTACACTCTCTTGGGTGGCATTCATTCTTTGAAGCAAGAGGAACACCCAAGCTCGAGAATGCCATGAACAACTAGAGGGAGAAAATCATGAGAATCATGAATGCAGAAGAAGAGGTAGCAAGGTAGTTCAACATATATTTTTTAAATTAGGATTATTAAGGCTCAATGCCGCATGGACAACACCTGGGTCCTGATCTGCCATCATTACTTTACAAGGCAGTGAACATACTCTACAAGCTGGTGCACATAAACGAGTTTGAGATTCTGTTTGTCCTGATCTTCTTCATCATCTCTTTCCTACTCTCTAAGCTACTGGTGAGTGTTCTGGTGTTGATTATGTATGGTGGATTATTATTTAGTCTCTTTCAAACCCAATAACCCACACATGTGATCATGAGTCTGAAAAGATGTACTCTTAATTTTATATTTTCCAAGATGGAATGTCCATGGACATATGAAGTTCACCATATCTGCATCATTTTTATAATAGAATTGCATTGATTCTCTAATAGATCATGTATTTCTCCTGCTTTCTACATATGTCAATTTTAGAAACAAGAAATTGTACATTTGCAAGCTGGTCTTCTACAAATTTTCCATAAACTTTACTTTGATAAATTCATCATAATATTGGAGATAGATATAGCTCCAAGGATGGATCTCTTTGTGGTTAAAACCTAGAGTGATCAACAGGTTTGGAAATTTTGTGCTATATAAACTTTTGGATATAGCACTTAGATTGGGAATGATTGTGTGCAGACTGGCACGCTACATCCTCAGTACAACCAAATTCTGCTATCGAAAGTGTTGGGAGCAACTGTCCATTTGTTTTGATAGTGCAACATGTTCAGAAATACTTTTCAATCAGGCTTCCTCTCAATACTCTACAGCATTGGGTACACACACACCAGAGCATCACCCATAGTTTGAAAATTCTCAACTGATGTGATCTGTGTACCACCAATCTTCCCAATTTGTCATGGCGAGTGATTTTGTTGTCTGCATGTTGATGCAAACAATGTGGCTTGCAGGAAAAAGTGGGTGTTCTTGATAATGGGAGAGTGCTCCTTTCATTTCCATGATACACAAATCCTAGGGTGAAGTCTTGATGTGATCTCAGAATTCAAGCATCTGAAGGGTTTCATGATGTAATTCTGATTGATTGAATGCACTTTCCAAAGACTGATATCAATCAGTACACAGTTTCTGCAAGTTGATGAGAATGGGTCTTGTTGCATCATGCCTATTTGTTTGGCAAGTGTGTGTCCAGACCCATCAGATTTCTAGTACATACACCATGTACATATTCCTTTTTGCTGCACTACCTTTGAGATAACATCTTTTGGATTTGGTTTGCTGATTCAAGCTATAATTGTATGTTTCTGTGGGTTTGTGTGTGCAGGAGTAAGCCTCTGCACATATGGGGAAAACAAAGTGATTTCTTAAACTATGACTCATATCCTTTTCGATCGAAATCCAGTTTTAATGTCCCACTGTTGCTGCAGTTCTTTCTTCACTTCTGAGAATCATGAAATTCACCATGTTTTATGTAAAATGGGACAGATCCAACCCCCAAACCCTTGCAGGGATGCATATGATCACTGTCTGGAACTTTTTTTTCCCTAGCTCTCTCCCCTTGCAGCAACAATCAAGATGTTAAGGAGACTAATTAGCAAGAGCTTGAAAAACTATACAAAGTCAGGTCCCTTTCTACATCAGAAAGGAGCAATTTTGATTCTTGCCATCTAGAAAATTTGAAGCGAAGACCAAACTGAAGGAACTATTTTGCTTGTTGGTTGCAGTACAAAATGGGCACATCAAAAGGTGCACAGACGAGGACATTCAATCCAGCGTGCTGGAAGTAATGGGCACCAATGTGAGCACCAACTACATATGTTGCCCTGAAGATCCTCGGAATGGATTGGGTATCAAGCTCCCGTTTTTGGTCATGATCATAAAAAACATGAAAAAATACTTCACTTTCGAAGTTCAAGTGCTCGATGATAAAAATATACGACGTCGATTCCGAGCATCCAATTACCAGGTCTACTACTACTACTACTTCTGTACGTTTTGTAATGCAAATGTTTAGATCTCATTACAAATGCGTTGTTTAGAGTCTTACTTACTTATGTGCACTAGAGAATGAATTTGATAATGAAAGTGCCATTGGAATCCCAATGCTCTTATTTGTGATACATTGAGATTTCTGTTGAAACTTGTATTTGCAATCAATGTGTTAATTCTTGGGTTAATGACATTGCCAGTGTTACAAATTAGGTCTGCGACATTTCATAAAATCGATCACATTTTAAATGCTTCATCAGCATAGATATAATGCCAGTTCTGTGTTGATGGCATGCTTGTGCAGACAATACTAATTTAGCAGAGAATTGTGATATCTCTCACAAATTGCAAATTTTTTGTGCATTTGCTTCTTTTTTTGAAAAAAAATCACAGTCGAGTACACGAGTGAAACCTTTTATTTGCACAATGCCAATGAGGCTTGATGAGGGATGGAATCAAATCCAGTTCAATCTCTCTGACTTTACAAGGAGAGCCTATGGAACCAACTATGTGGAGACGATGCGTCTGCAAGTGCATGCCAATTGTCGCATTCGCCGCATCTACTTCTCTGATCGACTTTACTCTGAGGAGGAACTACCCCCTGAATTCAAGCTTTTCTTACCCATCCAAGTATGAGTTTTTTTTTCTTTTTTCTGTGTTTTTTTGCTTAAACTCCCCATATATACAAGATAACAATGATCTATGTACTCTTTGGAACTTGGGTTTTATATGCTCAAAGTCATTTTATATGTGCACACAATCTGTAACCCTAGAAGCAATAACAAATCACAACAACAATTCTTCCTATAAATTTGTACTGTTCTAAGGTAGTTGCAGATGATCTTGTGGACTAGGTGATGTTGCCAAGCTTATCGCAAACTCAATAAAATTCTAACTAGTTTTATGGCAGCTACTTGGAGATTTATTTACGTGTTAATAAGTCTCCTCAAACTAAACTAAATGATTTGCTTCATGCAGAAGACATGAGACTTGTCATCATCAAAATGCAGACCTCCCTCTTCTGAGCTACCTACATATGCACCAATTTTGATGTTAGAGAATTGCAAAATACAAATGTGTCTCATGAAGGCGATGATGGTGGTGGCATTGGATTGAGTTACAAATCATGAATATGAGCTCTTCCACACCAATTTTTTTCAAGGTTAAAAACATTTTGTAGGCTTTTTTGTGTGTGTGTGTGTGTGTGTTAATGCACAACATGAGTGCACAATTATTGTTCTACCACCCAAGAGATTTTAAAATATGAGCTTGTAGTTGTGATTTTTTTATGGATTCTCTAAGAACTTCTTAATGGGTTAGTGATACACAAGGCCCAAATTCTATCATACATTGGGTTATCCTTAAAGTTGTATCCAATTTAGTCTTTCTTTAAATTTAAATTTTATTTTTTTAATGGTTTTCATTTTGTCTCTCCTCTTCGCCATTACCCATAAAATCCAAAAAAAATTGGATCAAATAACAAAACTCAACATGAAATTTTGCTGAATTTTGCTATGATTTGCATTTAATTTAATGTAACAAACAATTGCCATTCATGATTGCTTATCTCAAGATTTGCATCCAAAATCACATCAAGTATCAAACCTTTTTTTAAAACACTTGTGAAAATATGAAAAATAATTTGATCCTAACAATGGCACCCAATTCAAATTAATTCAATAATTTAATGCTCATCTAACCAAGGTTTTTTTTTTTTTTTTTTTGGGTAAAAAAAAATAAAAAATCCTCCCCATAAAACATATTAAAAAAAAAAAAAAAAAAAAAAAAAAAAAACAAACAAAACATAATTAAAAAAAATAAAAAAAAAATAAAATTATTTTTTATTAAATATAATTAAAAATTAAAAAAAATAAATAATATAAAATATTTTTA
>Ga0116227_10004874_pt1 | contig 28757 bp, 15 predicted proteins | sample S1TSphgellanicum_FD_89693 | JGI IMG/M metagenome (GOLD analysis project Ga0116227, IMG submission 89693) | Host-associated microbial communities from peat moss isolated from Minnesota, USA - S1T2_Fb - Sphagnum magellanicum MG | ecosystem: Host-associated > Plants > Peat moss > Unclassified...
AGCCACCAAAACAAGAATAGCAGGGGGAGGAGAAAAAAGGAGGTGGGGGGACGGGGGACGCAGGGCCCCCCCCCCGCCCCCCCCCCAGAATAAGAAAACAAGCAAAAGTTGCAACTGAAAGCAAATTGAACCAGTAGAAGTAGAAGTAGTAGTAGGAGACAAAGCTCTGGCAAAGGCTGAGACCGGCACTGTAACGAATGACAGAACGCAAGTGCAGGAACATGTCTGCACACAACAACAGCAGCCGCAGCAACAGTCAAAATCTCCATGAGAAACAAATCTTTAAACCCTAAATGATTGCAAGGGGGTACTCAAGTGAAATGGCTGAAGAGAAAATCGTTGCTTAGTGATGGCAGCTCTTTTGAATCCTGTCTAACAATCACGACATATATTATTTGTTGCATAGATATCATCTTAATCTCTGAGGTACCGGTTCAAACCCTAGATTCTCGACCTAAACCCTAGGTTATCACTCAAGATAACTTGGGAGAAATGGCTGAAGACAATATCGTTTCTTAGTGATGGCAGCTCTTTTCAAACCTGTCGAACAATCACGACAGATATTATTTGCTGCGTACATATCGTCTTAGTCTCAAGAACCAGAGTTCAAACCCTAGATTCTCAGTCTAAACCCTACGTGATCACATAAGATAAGCGTGCCAGAAGTCTTGGATGGAAAAAAAAACCTGTAACCCTGTAGCTATAGCAGCGCCTACATGTCCGCGAAGATCCGTGTTTCTCTGGTGCTCCACAATTTCGAGTGCAGCAGGCGCTGAACTTTGAAGCGGACACTCTGTGCCGACGACAACGACGGGAGCGAAAACGGCGCTTACTTGCGCGTGCACTCTGTCGAGGGTTTTTGTTGTGCTTTTTCTCCCTTGTTTCGTGTTTCCCGCACTCTGCGGCTAATCACCACTTCAGTGGCTTATTACGAGTGAATCGAACGGCCGTACGTACTCTGTTTTCTGGTAAACCTTAAGTGGCTTATTGGGAATGAATCGAACAGTCATTTGTTTTTATGGCACAACTTTAAGTGGCTAACCTGCACCAACCCCCTCCGGGTGTCAGAGCGGTCCTTAAGTTTGATAGATGGCAGTTTTCTAAACAGACTCAAATACTTGGTTCCGATATATAAGCGCGGCTATAAAGAAATCAATTACCCTGATCTGATAGAGAGCTGTGGTTCTCAGTTTTTTTTGAACCAGTCAATTAACTACCCAGAAAATCATCAGTTCTTCAATGGAACCCGACGGTTCTTTGAGGTTTCTGAATCATCTAGAACCACCAGTTCTTTGATTCTGATATTTTCTTCTCAAATACCCAGAACTGGCAGTTCTACAATTCTGAGTTCTTAAACATACCCAAAACCATATAGTTATTGAAAAAATCAAATATTGTGCCAAGACTTTGTACATGCCCCCCAGGTCAAAGATTATATAGGTATCGAGTTTTCAAATAAATTAAAATTGAGAATTGTAAAATTATGGAATATTTTAACAAAATAAAACTAATCATTTATCTCTCAAGTTCAGTTTATTTGTCAACTCTTAAATAAATAAATAAAAGTACAACTTGCCTAACTTTAAACTTAGTTGAAGAGTTAGTTTTCATAATCTAGTCTAAATTTCAATTTCAGTTATAGCAAAAGGTTAGTTCTATGGTTTGGTTCTTGTGATTGTTCCACCAAAAAGGTTAAGTTTGAGTTTGAGCCCTTAAAGGTTTGAATTGTCAAATTTAACACTATAAATCAAAGAACTTAAGAACATGATTATTCTTAATCCATTTAGCTTGAGTCCGTAATAATGAAAACATTATTTTAGAACATAGCCTCTCCTAGCAAGAATCATTGTTTAAATGTAAATCATGATTTTAAAGACAAAACTAGTGCTATGCAGGTATACCTCTTATCTAGATATATTCATCAAGTGCGAATATGATATAATAATTATCCTAACTTATTTCTTTTAAACCAATATATCTTAATGAAATGCATATTCAAAAATATGTAAATTTGAAAAAATATATTGTATTTATAACTTAGGATATATGTAAACAATATACATATCCAAGGTTGGATACCTTTTGGCATTCAGGTAAAGTAAAAACATCTACGATAAATATGACTTAAACCCTAAACTTTGTTCATTCTATTAATTAAATTGGTGCTCCCCAAACTTCTTACTTTTTTGCAATTAACCAATTTCATCGGCCCATAAAAAACTTGAAATATTAAAATGTTGGAAGCTCCTCAAAATTTAAATTTTTATGTGAGAACTTTAAGTCAATCCCATTTGGCCCTATTATATAGAAGAGAAGGTGATTTTAATTTTTTGATATGTCGGCTACTTTTATTATTATCAAGAATCTATTTTACTAGTTTGGTTCTTAAAATGTTATGTGAAAATCAGAACCAAAAATTGGTTTACACAAAAAATAAAAACCACCCAACACTGGTCAAAAGTTTAAAAAATATGGGAAAATGTTTTAAAACAAACATGATTTTGCAACATTAACAAAAGGTGAATATTTGGTTATTTTAATCTTATTAGTTGTCAATGCTTTTTTTTTAGTTTTTGCCTAAACAAATGGCTAATAATACCGTAATATAGTGGCAATTTCAACACCTGTTTGTCGAATAATTAATTAATTTTGAAGATTTGATTTCAAAAAATATATATTTCAAGAAGATTTTAAAACTTCCTTCAGAATTTAAGAATAATAGTAATTCTTAAAAATCAGCATTTCTAAAATAAAATAATTTGTGTGGAAGCTGCCAGGGTACGTCCTTAATCAATTCATTAAGGATGTCAAGGCAAACTAGAAAAGAGTTCCAAAAAGCTAGTCACAAGTGTGGATTGATGGAGTAATTCATCACAAATGCCTGGTCAATTGCCATCCATCTCTAATGAATGTTTGTGATGATGATTGCCATTCATTTTGGGAACAAAGAATGAATTCTCTTAGTGGAAATCGAGGATTATTTTTTTCAATTTTGTGGTGTAGCTGAATTGGAATTCATCCATAGGATGATTTAGCAAGATTTGGGGCTGCAAACTAGATTTGAAAGTAAAAACAAATCAAAATCCTTCTCCATTCTTGGCTACCTACTGGAACTTATCATAAAAATCTGGCAATTTGAAAATTTTGTCCTTTGAAATCCGACAAATTTGGGCCATTTTTCCATTGAAAATCCACCTAATAGGTCAAATTCATATTTTTCAGGTCAAAATTTGACAAAATTTCGCCCAAACAGAAAAAAACACTGGTCAAAAAATCTAGATGTAGGGTAAAGACCTACGAGGAGGGCCATGTGGAGATAAGGGACTACCTGAAGCAGGTCCCACATTTCCACTCAGCCCACTTCCAAAGTCTTTACCCACGATGGAAAAAAAGAAAAAAGGAGTTGTGCTTTACGCAGGTGAAGGGTCTGCGTATTGACCCTTCTGGATTTTGAGGATTATCCGGAAGGGTCTATATGCAGACCCCTCCCCTATACTTTTGTTGTGAGAAGTCCAAAGCAAAATAAAATAGAACAAGAAAGAAAGGAGAAGAAGGGGGAAAGGGAAGGGTTGGATCCTGCCCATAGTAAATTCTGTCAAGAGCTTTGTAAGGTGGGGCTATGTAGGTCTGTAAGGGATGGAAAATGGATGTGAGTAGGTACAAGGGACTTGCAAAGACATACACCAAAGGTTTCCATAATATGAATTCTCAACTTCCACCCAGCACTAGTCCAATCCACACTATAAGGGAGAACAAAAACCCCAATACAAGTCAAAGTAGTGTGAAATACTTTCATCCAGACCATGCAATCCTCAAAGAACCATCTGTTGAGCAAATTTGACCACGATGGAAATCTAGAAGGTCTGTAAAATCATCATGTCAATTGATTCTCCCAACATCTAATTTTCCTCCTCACTTTTCCTTGTCCTAGAATTTTACTCCTGCATGTTATGATCAGGTATCCTAAGCTAAGATCTAATATAATAACATTGGACATTGGCATCCCTATAAGTTCATGATCTAACTCTATTATATCTCACCTAACATCTATGAGGGCCACATAGAGTTTTATGTGTACATATGATAGATGGGCATTTTCCACATCAGTGCATGCATTTAGGTGAGAAGTCCTTGATCCAATAAGGTAGATAGGTTGGTGATCAAACACTTAGTGTATTAGGAAGCTTATAATCTTTTGGACATTTTTTTTGGGATGTTTTTAAAGAGTTGAAAGAGATATAGTAAACCTCCATCTGGCACACTGATTGTTATCAAGATCATTAAAGAAAATCAAAATGAAAAAAAAAAAACACTGCTCAAAATCAGACTGGTCTGTGTTCAGTTATTTATTGACTTATTGAAATAGTTTGTGATTTGTAACTTAAAATCCCTAGACATCAGAGTTATCCGTAAAGTAAGGAAAGCACAGCACCAGAACCCTGAGTTTGGTCATACAGGATGAGATTCTTAAAAAACCTGCACAAAAGTACATTAACATTGAGTGGGGCGGGGGACACAGAAAACCGTCACATTTGGTGGTAAACTAAGGTTTTTTTAAGTAATTTAAACAAATGGAAAGAATCCATTGCAGGAAGAAACAGAAAACCAAGAAGGAAGACCAGGGAAGGAACCTCAACCAGCCGAGCTCAAACCCCAAAGCCTACCAGTAAGTCTGACCAACACGAAATGGTTGGGATTACCATCCCCCTTTTTGCAATCACGCGCACAAATAGCATGATGTGGACCCGAGACCCTGTCAAAGTTTTCACGAACCTATTTTCTTCACTAGGGTGTCTCTTAATTTGGTTTAGAACCTGGCGGAAAACTGAGTTTCATCCTGTCTTTCCTTTTTCATGAGCGCCTCCACTCCTGCTACATATACTGCTCCTACCTCTCCAACTAATATAATTAGTCTTGAACCTTACGCATTAATTGCTGAGTTTCAACATTTCATACCAAGATTTAATAAAATTTCCTTACTTTCAAGATACCACTGAAAAAGGGGATAGGGGTGAAAGGAGGCCCAAAGACAGGCTGAAGACAGGGTGACTTTCGGATAAGTCTATTGTTTTGTTGGCTTTGGAGTTCAAAGAACTTTTGTAAAGCTCCAGCTGACACACTCATAACTTTTTACATTGCTCCAAAAAAAATTAAAATGAAAAAGATAGAATCCTTGAAAAAAGTAAGTCTTTTTTTTTCAAACATTTTAATTTGGACAATTCATCTTTTCTATGTTTCTTATTCATTGTTCCTTTGCCTTTGGAGTTCAAACATATATTGTATACCCAACTTGGCACACCCCTAACGATGAAAATTGCTCAATAATTTATAAAAAAACAAGATACACCCGTAACGATGAAGATTGCTAAAAAATTTATAAGAAACAAGTAAGATATGGTTCAATATTCAACCATTGACCTATGTTTCATGATGGGTGTGCTCACCCTAATGGAATTTTTATAGTCTGAAGCTTGAATCTACCATCAAGGGCAGACTCCTTACTAATGTTGTGCAGTTCTCACAAACCCCTCAGTTACTCTATTAGTTTTTAGCCCAATTCTCATTGTGAGAACTGATGGTATCAAACAGAGTGATACCCAGTCTGATAACCTGACTGATTGATGCTCACCTGAGTGAAAATCAAATGTATTCAAAAAAAGTTTAGTCTTGGGACTCAAGTCCCATCAGTGGCTTAACCCAGGTTCGGTTCTTAGGGGCCAATCATAGCTCTTAGCGGTCTAGATTCCAACTAGATTGGGTGCATGCTGAAGAGAGTGTTTCCCTTGACAACTATCCTACATCAATTGGAATGCACCCTTTCTTTGTCTTGTCCCCATCAAGGGAAGCAATGCTTTTGTCCACAACGGTCACATACAAAAGTGCTGTCAATTAAGTCAAAATCTGTGTAAGAATGCTTGCGATTGCTCCTACAATAAGAAAATGAAAGAAAAAAACCATTGGTTTTCTCCTCTATTGTCCTTACTCCCCTAAGGGACTAAAATCAATTTGTACAAATAGAAGTGGTGCAAGCCTATCCTTGAGAGGTCGGCAACAAGAAAGTTGAGGTGCCAAAAAATCCATTTAAAAATTAAAAATTGAATTTAAGAAAGGCATCATAAACACGCTGGCCTTGCCAATAGATAAGATGTTGTACACCTATCTATTGTGTCCACACTCTGAACACCAAAACAATCCGTTCTGATCTAAATAATCTAAACACTTTCATCAAAGAAACTGGTTCACCTAATGTAAAACCGGTTCTAACAAGGTAAAACTTTCAAAAGTTGAATAGATGAATTTGCGAGAACCATCTGAGATAATTGACTGCTCTTACATTTGTGAGAACACAACACTTTGAAAACTAACTAAATTTTCAAAATTAAAATCTTCACACCCTGACTGGTTTTCACCTAATTTTTTTATTAAAAATCAAATGAACTAGGTCAGTTCTTATAACTCTATGAGAAAACTGAAATCAACTGTTCTCAGCAAAATGTGAGAACCGTTCAACACTGATCCTTACCCCCCCCTCCCCCCCCCGCCTTCCAGTTGCTTCTTCTTCTTTCAAGAAGATGTTTGACTTCTGAGTTTCTAATTGGTCACTCTTCACACTACTTATGAGCTTTTTAATTGTCCCCACAAGACACCAAGGAAGAGTAGGAAAAACCAAATTAGGTGGGTTAGTGGCTAATTTGACCAATAATTGGGGAATTCATGGGAATCAATACCTTACCCTAGGGCCAATTTCGTCAATAAATAATCCTTAAAATAGTGAAAGGATTTTTGGTGAGAATATGAAGTTGAGTTATTAAAAATTGTCATTATTATCTCCAACCAAAATCTATATAATTTCACTCATCATTTGACAATATCACAGTAGATCATGAAATAATAAATAATTTGAATTTTCTAAAATGAATTCATCTTTTGAAAAATAATAATAATTTGTTTTGTCAATGTGGAAATTGACCCTAGGCTAGGGGAGTGCATCCATGGTTGCACATCCCATTCTTCCCCTGCCAGCCACCCCCTTCCCACAACCAAGAAAGTGGATGTGGATGTTGCTCCGAAAGGTCGACTTGAGAATATCTATAAATATTTTCCCAAGGAACAAAATAAAATAAAATCTAACTTGGATCTCACACTTGTGGCATTTGGTCTTTCTTCATCATGCCCCAAATGGGGGCTTGACAACACCGCAACACATGCAGCATGTGTTGTGGCCCATCATTCTTTCTTGCAAGCAGGATCACATATACGGACGCTTTGTCACTTTTTGTCACTTTTCGGCCCCCTAAACCCTAAACCCAAGGATTTGGGGGCCAAGATTTGGGGGTGCCACAAGGGCTGTCATTGTTGGTTTTAAACTAAAAATGTAAGGGAGACTAATGGATTGATTGGTTGCTCCATTCAAACTCACAATCATTCCCATTTGCAGACAAGTGGCAGTTACGCTAAGTTTAAACGGTTTCCCGCTGGACATTCTCCAAGGAAACTGATTCCAATTTTGAACCCTAAAATGATTTGGAAGTGAACCCTAAAACAAAATCCATACTACAAGTCCACGATCAAGCTGGGCTCAAATGGGTTTTCAAGTTTGAAGCGCCCATGAATTAGCATTAGAATTTTGTTGGGCATATGTGAGTCTTTTTTATTATTGAGGGTGTAAGCTGCAATTAAACCAGGACAAGTAGTTGGCACGCCATGTTATTAAATTCCAGAAGATCTCAATATGTCTACTCTCACCACCTCCTCCTGCATGTGCTTCTAGATTGGCCATACAAAGCCTTCATGGTCAAAATATTGTTCAACATAGTGAATAAAATTTGACCTTGACAAACAAACAAATGAACATCCATTTGGTGTTTGGTCCCAATTAGCTCTTGCCGGCCCTGTAAACAGGGAAGGGCACACGTGGGTATTGGAGCTGAACAAAAAGTTTTCTGTGAGTTTTATTTACTATTTGACACTTTGTTGTAGCTGATTGTAAGTATAACAATGTAGTTGTTGATGATGTTGCAAGTAAGCTAAATAAGTGATGTTGTTGTAAGTACCTTGACCTCTTACCTTCACCAGATATAAATGATACCACCATTTAGTCCCAAGCCCCTTCCCTGAAGCCAAGGAAGGGCTCATTTGATTTGAGCCACGCACCCCCGCCGGTCCCTTCCCTGAAGCTGAGGAATGAATTTGTTTTGAGCCACGGGGCGTGCAGCACATGTCAGACCTTTTCCAGCACTGAAGTGGAAGACTGTGTCGCCACAAACAAATTGCCATGAAGTCCAGCTGTGTGCTTCATTTTTTAAATTGAAGTACTAACTGAGGAGTCCACTTAAGGGTGGGCCATCCAGCTCCCCTTGGGTTTGGTGGGCTGGGGGAGTAACTACTAGGTATGACTAATATATGGCACAACACTTATGTAAGAAACACATGAAGGATGGGAGGAGAAAAGGGGTGAGTGAGTATCTGTAGGGGATGGAATTTCTTTCTGCCATCTTTTATCTTTTCAGCACAGACGGCTGAGATTGAGTGAAATCCAAAGTCCTCCCTGACCGGTTGTACTTGTAATGCCGTAGTCCTATCTTGACCATGGGTGTGCCTGGGAACCTAGGTAACTTGAAAAACGAAGAGCAATTTCTCAGAGGTTCTTACATGTATGGAAAGCACTAGTAGAATTCTTTAGTTTGTTTTTGTTGAGCGGCCGTTTTATTTTTGGAAATGCCCCACCTCATTTGTTCTTTTTCTTTTTTCTGCAATACCTGAAAAATATGCAGATATCTTGGGCAGGCGCTTATTTTGGGAAGGCCCTGGTCCTCAGGCACTACCCTACAGATAAATTCTCATAGCTATGTATCCTACAGAAACTCAAACCTTTCTAGATGGCAGAATTGGTCACCCTGCCAATTCTGCGGTTCTGGTCAAATCTTTTCACATGCCAGAGTTGGTCACCCCTGCCAGTTCTGCCATTCTGGGTAAATGTTTTCACATGGCAGAATTGGGCACCCCTGCCAATTCTCGTGCAGGAAAAGGCAGGGCGGCCAATTCTACCACCATACCTACCTACACTATACTTTGTGTGCGAGGCTTTGGCTAGAGCTGCCCTTTTTCTCATCCCTAGGTACATGGGCAGGCTGAAAGGGCAGCTTGCCCCCCTGCCCGTGCCTCCCTTATCTAGAAGAACAAAACAGAAGAAAAAAGGGTTGGTATGTACAGACACACCTTGACTCTGTTGGTTGTTGGCTCCTTTACCATTTTAACACCATAGTAGGCATGCAGGTTCGGCAATAATTTATTCATATTTTAAAATTTCTGTAATTTTTGGATATTTTGAAAGCTTGTTGTCAAAATTTTCTAAAATATAAATTAAAAATGCTGAAAGTTCTTGAAATTAAAGCTGAATTGTCATTAGAAATTGTCATGCATTGAACAACTCATAGGCCACATGTGACCACATGTGACATAATGAAGTACCAATTAATTTTAATATTTTAGGATTTTTACTAGTGCAAAATTGTAGAATCAAGACTGAATGAATTTTAAACATTAATGATACTTTGTTAAATTGGAGAAAACCCTAAAAATTTCCAAAAAACTTGTTAATTATTTTATTAATTCACAATGATTTTGTTGAAACTTTTGGAAATAATAACATTAATTATTCAGCAATTAATTCACCAAACCTGCATGCCTACTATGGTACTCAATTTGAAAGACCAAAACAGTAACATCTTTTGACTCTATTGGTTTTCAAAATAAACTTTAAGTTCCCTCAAGCTTAAACACAAAAACAAACACACCCTTTGATTCTTTACATACTCATGATGTAAGAGCAAAAAAATTAGAAACACTTTAATCAAATTGACATTACAAAAATTGTAACATACAAACCCAAAGTACAATGTACAAATGTTTTGATACAGGTAATATCATCACACTTCAATAACGAAGTTGTAACACATGAATAGAAGATAGAATAGCTCATCAATAAAAAATGTGAACCTCTAAAAACTCCAAAATTATTTTCACTTTTGTATCTCTCATTTCATCATAGAGGCACTTGACAATTTGTTTTGTGTTTCTTAGGAACCCCAAGTACATAAAACACATACTTTCAACAAAATGGTTAGTCCACTCAAGAAATGTAAAGCAACTCAAATGCTTGAAAGAAAACAAACAAGAAACAACCATTTTAAACAACAAAACATCATTCCAACAAATAGCTAAAACATAAATTAATTTACCTCATATGAAGTTTGCATCAAAATTGTTCTATAGTGTGCAACTTTCAACAAACTAATAACAATCTATAGTTTTCAACAACATCAAAGGGTAGGAAATAAGTTCTTCCTATTTGACCTTCATAGCTATCAATATCAACTTAATGTTCCAAGGTCAATCTGACCCACATTTCAAAAAGATCAAAATACGTAATCAATTCATCATTTTCTTCAAGCATGTCATCTTCAATATCCATGTACTCTTCAATTCTTTTGAACCGGCCTTCACCAACATGCAATTTGATCTAAGATCCTCTTATTAATTCTTCATAATCGACGCAATATTGTACAAATTTTCACTACAAAGTTGACATCACTTCAAACTTGTGATGACGTTGACAATGTTGAAGATTTGTTCAATTTCAATTTGCAAGCCCACAATCCCCATAACCTAACATGCATGGAATCCAAGATAAGGAAATTGCTTTTCATGTTTTGCCCACCACTTCAATGGGCTGAAAACTTTTAATGATATTGGGATATGTCAAAAAAGAGACACCTCTTCTTTGAGAAGCCCCATGGCAACATCTTTTATTAAAGCTAGGGATCCAAAGATGCCCAACGTTGACAAAACAAGACTTGCAACTTTCATATTGATGGGAACTAATGTCAATCTATTATACATAGTTAATAGTAGAGGTAGTAAGATTTTGTGTTCATATTTTGTCACAAATTTCACAACCAATTACTTAAAGCCCATAAAGTTAACTACGACTTGCAAGTTTTTAAAATGAAGGTCCACCATAAAGACTAGCAGGGTGTTTCCATGGTATGGTGTACACAAAATCTTGTCACAATGTTGTAGTTTTCATTTACACCCATAAGTTTAAAATGTCTTCCCCATAAGTTGGAGGAGATTTAATGCTCCAAATGTGCATTTAATTATAGTTCACAACTTAGTCTACCATTTTGTCATGAAATTGGTGCACATAAAACTGATATAATTGTCCTTTGGAGTACATTTTCAATTTTGAATTGTTTATAACATATTGTAGATTCACACAAAAGGACTAAGAAATATTTCTTGCCATTATAAATTTTCAATGAAAACTTGCACATACACCTATAAAAGCATAAAGAAAAATCTTTTCAAATAATTCACATAATTTGCTAGGGTATTTGGATATTCACCAATATTGATGTTTATAGTGTTCATTAGTACATTTAAGGGCTATAAGGATTTTTTTGCTGATTTTTTTTTTGGGGGGTCATCCTTCAAATTGATATACACTTGGGCCTTGTGATACTTTTAAACAAATGGTTTGGATAAATTAGGTTCCAAAAAACCTAACGTAGTTGTTACATTTTTGTACTTTGCATACTAACACATTTTATGTATTCATATGTCATCACAACAAATGTTGATCACTTAATGCAAGTATTTTGATCATTGATCAATGGACTAAATATATGGTTGATCTTCCAAGTAGAATTTGTTTGTCAAAAAAAGGGTTTTTAGAAAAAATAAATGGGACAAGTTTTGGGAGCAAAAGGGATGGAAAATTGATACAAATGTGACAAGTTTACAGGGATATGAAGCTTGACTCTAAGTGGGATGGGTGTTGATTGGTCGTGGAGAAAGTGACAATGTGTTGTCTACCTCAAATAATAGCATGAAATTGTTACAGGGTGGGATAAGGTGCAATTGTTGTGAGTTGTGACTCCAAGCGAGTTGGGTGTTGGGGGAAGGATAAAATGGCAATGTGTCATTTCTCTTGAATTTTAGCAAGATTTTGAAGTTTGCAATAATGTGCTCCATTTTTTAGGGTATGTTTATTAACTAAAAACTTCTGTTGTTAAAAAGTTTTTGTAACTTGTTGAAATTTTCAATTTTTCAATGAACAAACTTCAAGGTCAGCCACCATTGTTTGTCTAGACCCAAATTAGGTCTATTTGTGTTCTATCTACTTCATGGGGAATAGTAGGGACCAACAAAAAATGGTGGGGATAGTTCACCCTAGTCCATTCAGTAGAAAAAAAGAGTCTAGGGTTGCTACAATTGCTTTGCGATTGAAAAGAGAGAATGTGCAAAAAAAAATAACAAAAACTTAGAAAGAGGTCTATGGTTGCGGCCAATAATGCACAAAACCTTGCAAACTCTAACACTACAACAATAGATGAAGATATGGTCCACTGTAAGACAAAGGTCTATGCTTCTATGTGTCAATAGATGAAGATATGGTCCACTGTAAGAAAAAAGTTCTAAGTTGATGAAAGAAGCAGCTTCTTTCATCAACTTAGAACTTTTTTTTTTCCCTTCTACAACACATAAAACGATAATTTTGGAAATTTTGATGGGGAATAGTATTGTTAGACCCTATCTCCCACAATACTACTTACCTCCCAATGAAACAAAGGTTCAAAATCCCCTTGTCCAAGGATTGAAAGTTGAAATTTAAAAAGTTAAAGGCGTGCAATCCAAAAAGAAATCAACATATAAAGATACATTGTTGAATGTTGCTATTAGTAAAGAGGTAGTTGGGGTTAGAGCATTAGTTCAGTTCCTATATACACACCTTTCCAACATTAACTATGTCATGCAGAAAACACATCATGCACAATTGACTAGTAGTTCATAATGGGCACTTATCACTTGGAGGTAGCTTTTGATGTCCTTGATATGGCAGTTGTATCATGTATGTTGGATTGGTGGAGCAAGGAGACACAGGTTAGTCCAAACAAATATGATGTCACAAAGAAATTTATCGTGCCAAAAATTTATGAGGAACATGTTACACACCTCCTATTGGATGTCATGGATGGCAATGCCATGGGGTTCATTCATTTGAATGTTCATCCATGACTTGTAGTGAACTTGTACCTAACTCTTAGTTTAATTTCAGTTTGCTTTCAATAACTTTTAGTTAAGTTGTAATTTATTTCTAGTTCACTTCTAATTTTTTTTAATTAACTTTCAATTAAGTCCAAGTTTAAGTTAAGGGTGAGTGCACAGTATGGTGGCTTAATATCAGTAGAAATTACTCCCTATAAGTCCATACAAAATTCTTTCAAATGATTCAAATGGACATAGTTAATATTTTTTAAAACGTTATTATTCTAATATTTGAATAATACATGTTCAATCACCTACAAACCTTCCCAAATCTATGTGAAAACTTGTATTTAATGTCACTAGTGCCATTTTAAAATTTGGAAGTCCTAAAAGGAAAACCGATGAAATCCATATGAATAATGGCCCATGTAAAGTTTTCCAAAACATATGTTTTTGGGACAAAAAAATTGAAAAACAAACCAAAATTGTAACTCATATGAACTTATGAAAATATGGTCAAATTTTAACCATTCAAAAGTCTCTAATTATTGAACAATTAAGGTTTTCAAAAACAAAATTCGTCATATGAGTTATTATCTTGTATTACATTATATATTGAGTCCCAATAAAAAAATTTGAATGTGAATCAATATAAATTTTTCCATTTTGTGATGTTTTAATTAAACGACCAATCCATATTTTTCGACTTCAAAAATCCATTATTACTAAGAAATGATTATTTATTAATAAATAACCACATAGTTTTTTCCATAATGAAATTAATTAATTTAGATCCAAGTTTCAATTAATAGATCTAAAGATATATTAATCACCATATGCATTTGAAAAAAAAGTAGCCATGGAAAAAACATTGTTTTGTCACAAAAATGAGCCATTGTAGCTTGCATCTATCTTTAAGTTCTAATTAAATTTTATTTAATTCTTGTTTGAGTCCCAGTTAATTCTCAATTAAATCCTAGTTAAATCTTAGTTAAGTTATAATTAAATCTTAGTTAATTCCCAGTTAATTTTTAATTAACTTTTAGTTGACTCCTAGTTAATTTCTAATTAAGTCCAAGTTAACTTTTAGTTAAAATTTAGTTAACTCATAATCAAATCTTAATTAAGAAGGTTTTCAAAAAGCTTTTTTACCTAATGCACACATAAAAGCCTCCTTGGAAGCTTCTTTAAGCTAGGTCACCAAAAGCAAATAAAAGTAGGACCTTTCATTTCCTTCAATTTGTTCAACACCAATTTTAAGTACAATCTTGCACCATAGCCTTTTCATGTTCTTTTTATGTTCATGTTTGCATATATGAGCATAATAAATATTTGTTTCACATTTATTTTGGAAATTTCGTGCTCTTGTTCTTAGTTCATGTGTTCTTGATTTTGAATCACATAATATTGTTTTGTTCATTGTTTAGAAGTTAGACTTAAACCTTTCCTTTAACCTTTGTTCTCATGGTTTTTCGTGTCCTTAACATTGGAAAACTAAGTAAAAATGACTTTCTCTTACAATTTTTAGACTCATTATTATTGATATTTTTGCAAGTTTTCAAAATGAGCATGTGGTGTTTTCTGCAATCCAAATTTAGTTTTGTGATGCGACAAACAAATGGTCAAATAAATTTTATATTCTAAAATTCAATAAATTATGGAGAGATTTGAAAAAGTTTTGTCATGAGATTATGTTTAATGTCACGGTTTGTTGAAAACTTATAACATGTTAGTAGCAGTTGTTTAGTTTTTCTAAGTTGGAAAACCATAGTGCAGAAAATCTTTGGAATACTATTACATGAAGAAGGATATCACTAGAAAAGATCATTAATTCATTTGCGAATTTCTATGACCAAATGAAAAAATATACAAAACTTGTATATTTCTATTAATCTAATGTAAGAGCCCTTTCCATAATGGGTAAAAGCAGACTAGACTGGACCAAAACCAACAAATCAAGAGGCCAGTTTTTTGGGAAAGAATTTAGACTATTAGGATAATCATTTACAATCGTTGGATGATGCTTGTACTTTAGATCTAGGCCGTCAATACTTAGGGGAAAAAATCCTACCCGTTTTTTAATGTTGTGTGAAATTCAAAATGCAACAATCATCACAAACAAGGTATGCAAACATACTTTCCAACATCTAATTTTCCTTGCATAGTGTATGCTAGATGCAAGTACTTGCTTTGAGTGTCTCGTTCAACACATGCAAAAGGAATCATAATGTTTTTAGTTTTTACATTTTTGCTATTGTAATTTCTTTTGTTAGATCTCCTTACAAACTAATGATTACTTGACAATACATGTGTTGTGTTTGCCCAAAATCAACAAGGATATGGCTACTTTAATGATTGTGGCTAAACCATTAAGTGATGTAAAGTCTGAGTTTTTACGTGATCCTAACAAGGCTTGCAAAGTTCATGAAGATGGGAAGGCACAATCTTTCCCTTGGGTTTGTTGCACCATTGTATGTTGAAGTTCTTGAACTAGATGATGGTTGTTTATTTCGTAAGGACTTCATAGAGAAATATGACCAAGTTACTCCAAAGGTTTGTGCCTAAATGCATCAAGGTTCCGAGATATGTAAGTTTGGAAAAGGTTACAAATGTTTTTGGTCAAATTGTTTATAGGAATGGTTATAGCTATGTTCATTATCAAGACCCAAAGCTTATAACAAAGGTCAAAAAATTGTTCATGATAGTTCATCAAAAACCTTGTCTCCTTGCTACACGAATCATATCAATTAGAATGGCAAGGGGCATTGTATATTAGGAAAGGGACAAAAAATGAAATGGGCAACCTATGTTGAATGGACAAATGTCCAACAATGTAAGTGTAAGTTGACTACATCCTAGGATGCAATTTCTTTACTAAGTGATGACGAAGCCCAAGTAATAGTGACGATGACTTCATGCAAGAAGACATTCAAAGCCAGGTAGTTCAAGGTGGCGATGGGTTTTGGTGTTGTTTATTTTCATTGTTGATTTGGTGATTTAGGGTTGCATATACAAAAGACCTTTCAAAATCAATCAACAATGGGTTTGTGTGGTGTTTTCTTGCATTATCGACTTTGTTAGTTTAGGTGTGCATGTGTAAAAAATATAACTAATTTGTTGAAAGGCTTTGGTTTTTGCAAATGTTGTCCTAGAGGAGTTTTTTGTGTATGTAGATCATGCATAAAAACTATTAAAGGATGCAGAAGACGAAGTACTACTGTGTATGCTTTTGTTTTCCCCCAAAAGTATATAATGAAATCATTTTGTCTTCCCCCTTCCTCTATCCCCTTTCCCCCCCATATCACACACAAGGCCTTCATTGACCCTTAGAAAATAAGGCCTTTATCCTAATCCCTTCCTAGAAATCTCCTAGATGATTGGGTGAATTACCCCCAACCATTCACTAACCCAAGCTACTTAATCCTACTAGTGTGAACCCTTGGGTAAAGGATGGTAAGTCTACCACTAGTAACTAGTAGTAATTAAGAGGTCTATGGAACTATTTGGTCTAGAGACTTCTACCCATTAACAAGGGTAGAAGAAGCAAATTGACAAATTTGGAATGGCTAGCAACCTAGGTGCATAATCCTTTTCAATTTGTGGTAGTTGGTGATCTTGCACTATTGTGATTTTGGAGGCAATAAATAATGCAATTCAAATGAGTTGATTTTGGTTTAGCTTTTCAATTTCTTGTGGATTAAACTACATGTGCACATCTCTAGTCATCATTGCATTATGTTGGTGACACATTGTTAATATCATGTGTGTGAAGAACGTTTGCAAATTACATTCTTTCCATTAATCTTGTCCTTTCAATGTATTGGTTTGTGGATGGATGGAGAACATGGTAGTTTCATAATTTATGTAAATACACAAACTTTATCTAAATAGTGCATGTATATTTTATAGAGTTTGAATGTATGGATGGAAATCACAATACTAGAACAATCTATGTGAGTACATAGATTGTGCAAATAATACTTTTCAATTTGGTCTAAATTTATGTTTTAGGGAGTTTTAATGTATATATGGAAGGCATGGTATTGGAATAGTCTATGAATACATAGATTGTGCAAGTAATGCTTCTCGATTGGTCTAAATGTACACTCATGGAGTTTGAATGTACTAGTTTTCAATTCCAGATGGAAGGCATGGTCCTCCCGAAGTCCATGTGAATACATAGACTTTGTAGATAGTCTTCCCAAATTGGTTTTTTATATTTATGGAATTTCAATGCACTTGTGTGTGATTGGATGGAGGGCATGGCACTCTTGAAGTCTATGTGAATACATAGGGTTTGAAGATAATGCTTCCCAATTTGGTCTATGTATATTGATGGAGTTTGAATGTGTATAGATTTGTGTAAAGACATGGTGAGCATGGTACTAGAATAGTAAATCTAATGTTTTTTAATCTTGTCTATGTATTTTCACATTGGAGTTTGAATGCACTAGTTAACTATTTATGTTTAGGGATGGAGGGCATGATAGTCTCAAAATCTATGCGAATACATAGACTTTGTAAATAACACTTCTTGATTTGGCCTATGCATTCAAGGAATTTAACTCTATAGTTCTCATATCTTCAATCCTTAAAGAAATGGATAAACAATGCAACTTGTATAATAGTTTAGCTATTCATTTGGTCATTTAATTATACTTAAAGTGTCATTGGTATATGCACAAATTTGTCAAATTGAATTACATATATGCCATCACTTGATTATCCATGCCTTGATTTTGAATTGTATCATTCAAATGTAACTAAAATGCATACCTTTGTTGTGTAGGGTTCTCCACAAAGCCAACATGAATGTGCTTCCATTTCATATACAAGGACACATCCAATTGGGTTACAAATTATTGATGGTGTTGGACACATGAGGGTAGTTGTTAAGGCTAAAAATGTAAATTTCAATCCAAATGTGGATAGTTTTCACATGAAGTTTGTGTAAGGATGTAGCAATATATGTGACTAATGTAACTAGTTCAAGGAAGGCTATGAACTCTAATCAAAGGAAGGAGAAACAGGAACCAGGTGCAAAATTGCCAAGTGCAAAGAAGGCTTTGTTGAAAGGTTCATCCGTTACAACCAACCGAGCAGATGACAAGGATGGAGATGGTGACCATGAAGAGCTTGAGTAGACATTAGAACCAAGCAAAGGTGCGGAGGAGGAGGAGGAAGAAGAGGAAGAGGGGGAGGAGGCTAATGTAAAAACAAATCCACCACCTTCCAAAAAAAAGAAATTTGTTGCACTTGGTAAACAAACAAAACGTGCAAGTGGAAAATCCAAGGCATAAAACATGCATCATTGTTAAGGAAGGGAGCCCACTCCAAGAAGCCCATAAAAAAGAAAGTGCATGCCTATTGGAAAGGTTATGTATTCATGCTACTACACAAATTCAAACCTGAAACAATCACAAGGGAAAGACCTAAAGTTTGGATTAAACAAATAGTATGTTAATATCAAGTTATGAAGTACTATGGTAGCCACATTATGAACTATTATTTTCTAATTTGCAAGTTGCTTGTGAAAATTGTGCCAAGTTTTTTGGATGGTATATCATCTACATATTAGGTGCAATGGCTTTTTTATTTTAGGGCTAGGTTATGTCCATGTAGGCAAATTGAATTACTTGTTGTTCAAATTTGAATTATAGATTGAGTTTACCATAAACCAAAGTTCTATAGATCAAAAGCTCTATAAAACTAAATTTCCATTGAAAAATGTTAACTGTACATGAATTAAACTTTTACAATTTGCACAATAGTTAAATTTTCTGACAATTTCATGGTTATGTTTTATCCGTGTAGGTGATCTAAAACAATCTTTGGTTGTGAGACATGGAAACAATGCCTAAACATAGTCATAATTTGATCTTCCATTTCTATGTGCTAATTGTGCAATTGACTTTGATGGAGTTTAAAACCCTACATTTTGAACTTTGTGAGGTATTGTGAAGGCGCCCAACCCTTCACTAGGACTTCTAAGTTATTTTGATGGAGTCTTACCCCTAAGAAGACTTTTGAAGTGTTTTGATGGAGTCTAAACCTCACTTAGACTTATGATATATTCTAATGGATTCTAGCCAGGTTCACTTGAACTTCTATTGAAGTTTTAATCCTTTATTGGCTTTTCAAGTGCCTTCATAAAATCCAATGCCTCTTTTTTAAAATTGCCTTTCTTTGTAGTAAACATAATATGCAGATCATTTTGGCAATAGTTGTATGGATTTACACCACCTTAAGGATTTAAGAGATGTTCAACATGACTTTAAAGCTTCATGGCCTACAGGATTTATAGTTCAACATTTTGAAATAGAAGTTTTTTCACTTCCAATTCTTTTACTATAAGTCTTCTATTGTGAATTTACTAGGTGTTTATTCAAAATTTATAGATGTGTATTTGAAATTTTTGTTTCATGATGTCCAAGTTCCCATGCAACTATGGTTTGAATAGGACTTTTGCTTTAGGCTTTGTTAAACTTTTACAATGTGCATATATTAATGTAGTAATTGGGAAAATGAAGTGGTGTGCATTATATGCTCCAAGCATTACATAAGCCTTAGATAATGGATGTTGAAAACTTGTTTTTGAAGGGTATAAACATTATTGGTTGCCAATGTTTCATTGTATCCTATTGTCAAATAACATTTTATTACTCTAGGTGCAAGGTAATATACTAGTTGCCAATATTCCTTAAATAAAGGATGTTAGTCTTTAGAAAAACACAAGGGAAATAAAAAAAATTTAACATTTGCATATTGAAGTTTATTTTAAAAGTGGTGTTACTTCACTATATTATTTAAACACATGATTACAAAGTCACTTAGGTAACCATTGTCACAAAAAAATAATTTCATTTATCAAACATTCAACATTAATCTTCACAATTTGATGTGTTCATCTGCTATGATATAAATAATTATCTTCACATTCCAAATAGGTAAACATCTAGAAATATAAAAACAATGTTCTAATTAATATTGAGGAGTTCAGATTTTGTTCAACTTACTTTACAATTATTTTCACATCTAGATCTAAGCATTCAACAATTGTCAAATGCCAAAACATGCATTCAATATTGCTATTAATATCATATGAACTAATCAATCCATAATTATCTTCACATTCTAGAGGTAAGCACTAATTAACAATGTAAACAAAATGTTCCTATGAATATTAATGAACTCATCTACTAAACACAAGTAGTAGTTTTGTGAAAAAAAAATGCAACTTGATAAGCAATTGATCAACAATTGATGCTTATCAATTCAACAATTGATCAAAAATTGATTAACTATTGACCAATTGTTATTAAATTGTTGAATTGATGAACTCTATTGAATTCATGCAACTTGATAAACAATTGATGAACTTTGTTAAACCATGATTAACACTTGTCTTCACATTGGTGAACTATGTTAAACTATGATGAGCAATTGTCTACACATTCCCAATCTAAGCACTTACCAACATCAAAAAAAGGTTCCACGAAATAGGATACCAATGTATATATCTCCAGATGCATCATGTGTGATGTCCAACATGTGAAATTGAGGTTTTGGTCTTCATATGCATTCAAACAACATAGTATATATGAAACAATAGTTATAATTTGATACAAAGCACATAGTTAGACATTTTTTTTTCAATCTACTACTTGAAATCCTTGCTTGAACAATGAAATGTATAATACATGTGTATTACTTGATGTCCACTTCCACTTGTATTCTGTGCAAAAACAAGCATACATGTGCCAACCTAAAAAGTAATCTTAAACCCTAAAACAAAATGACATCAAAATCATTAACTTAAGTTCATGATTCAATTATATTATTGCATTTGGTCTACTAATGCCACATGTTCATAGTTGGCTATTTCTTTTGATTATTGTACATTGGTTAACACTTGTCACCCTCATCAACATAACAACTTCACACACATATCCACATTTCTATGTTGAGATAACTTGAGAATCCAAGTATAACAAAGTGGACTACAATGCGGGGACATATGGATTCATGTCCATGACAATGTATAAGGAATGTACTATATGCCTTCTAAATGGACAAAGTAATTAATCATAGTCACTTAATTACTCTACAAGGGTCACTATATGCATAAAAGTCATTTTAATAGGTTAATTGCACTCCTATAGACCTCAATGTAAATTTGATGTTTTTTGCACTCTATATGGATTTTATTACAAGTTTTATTTTACAAATCTTACTAGTATAGTTTTATGCACTTTTATGGACCATACTCCTAATTTCAAACACATGATCACAAGTAAGAAAATGGGCATTTTTGAAGCTATTGCATATGTGTAGTTCTTGAAAATCGGTGTACATACTAATTATAATGGCATCAACAATGACCTAGAGTTAAAATTATAGGTTTTGGTATGTAGCCAATTTAAGGCAAATTGACATTACACACAACTATCGACTTTTGTCATTGTTGAACACAAATTGCACATGTATATGAAAGAGTTTGTTAGCTAGTTTGCAAAAAAAGATACCATTGACTCCAATAATATACATGGCAGTAACTTATACATACAAGCACACACACTAATGTGTTGTCCTTGAATCTTGGCAAAATTAAACCCAAGGGCTTGCAACCATCATATTCAAATTCTAGATTCACTAAGGATCAAAGGAAAACATTGGAAGAAGAGGTAGATGATTCAAATTTGCGATGTTCCACTTTATGAATGGATTAACCACTTGTTTATTCATAGACTATATAATACCCAAGGGCCAAAGTTGCCAATGGATGATTAAGGCACCTACCTAAATTTGACCATGATCGCTCGTTGAAGAAACAAATAGAAGTTAGAATGCACGATGTTCCTTTTCACATTGGGGCAAAGTGCTTGAATCATGACCCATTGAATACATTACTGTCCAACAATCCAAACACAAAGGTGGGATGCATGTCAATTCATACATGCTAATATAATTTTCCAGAGCTCAATGTTAATGATTAGTATTAAGTTGCTTCAAATATCCAATTCAGGTAAGTAGAAATATAACAAGTTTTGGAAACATCTTACATGGTACATGTGTTGATTAGTTGTCTCAATTTGTACAAGAGTATCCACCAAGTTTGCACGATGGCATTTGTGATTTAAAAATCTACCAACATTGCCATATTTGTCCCATCCAAGCACAAAACTTGTTCATCATTTAACATATTTTCCATGACTTCATTAACATTTGAAACCATGTTGTAGATGTGTTTGTTGTAGTCACCATATGAGCAGTTATAATCTGCCATTTTTGAATTTGTAATAATGTTTCCAATGAATTCAAACACAAAGGACCAACTATAATGTCCTCTAGAGTTTTTACACCCCACCATTTTCTTTATGTAGTCCAATATACCTAGCCCAAGAGTTTGCTTTAAAGTAAGTTGCAATAAAATTGTAAGTATATATTATTTTACAACTAAAATCATAACCATGAAGTTCATGTAGAATAGATACAATATTTTCAATTTAATACTTGAAATTGTAGTGCATGTATATTTCAAACCTATGAATTATAGTGGATCCCTTTCTACACAACTTTATTGCCACAATTGATGGAACAACCGCACCTAGTGTTGTAACATTATTTGATGAAAATTCAATGTTGTTGTGCTTGTCATATACAAGAATCAACAAATAGAAAGAAAAGTACATACATTAAAATGCAAGAGGGGAGACATAATATGAATGAAAGTAGAAAAATGTACCTTGGATAGAAATTCTTGACACAATTTCCCACACTTAGTATATGCAATGTGGCCTCCAATTTTTTTTTGCACATATGCAATTAGCACGAGGGTCCATACAATTAAATGGTTATGGTAGAAAGTTTCAAACTTAGTTGCATCATGATGTACTTGTTTTCCTTTAAGTGACTAATACTATAATGAATTTTAGACTTTGTGATGTACACAAAGTCTGTACGTAATATGGTTATTATAACATCATTAACCCAAGGTATGGGCTTTATTTATGGCCCATGTGAAATGTCTAGGTGATAATCATCCAAGTCTTTTTAAACTTGACCAAAACATTGCATTATAGCATATTGCATTAAACTCAAACAAATTGGAAACCCCTAGAAAATAACTTAATGCAGAAGAAAAATGGACAAAAAATAGTTTTGCAACATGAAGATGTGGTGCAACCCATAATGCTTAGCACAAATAGGCATGGGTGTAACCAAATATAAATGCTTGTACATTAGTAGACTAAATACTATTCTTTGCGTAGATAAATATCACATTAAGCAAAACCAAAACTATTTCTTCACCTTCTTCAAATGCCTTTCTTGTACTTGATTACTTTGAGCATTTTTTCTTTGACTTTTCCTTTTGCAAACTTGCATTAGGAGAAGTTGCAATTCCATGAGTGTTTTGTGGCTCAAATGTGTAAGTCTTAGTTCCATTAAGGAAAGCAACCACTTATTCTAATGTTAGAAATTTAACTCCTTTAGGATTATTGTTAGACTTGGATGTGAGCTTATTTAACTATTCAGTATGCCCTATGTCCTTTCAAACAACCCCTTTCGTCTGAACTATTTTGTTTGACAATGGTAACTCAACACTAGAATTAAAGTTGTTGGAGTCAAGAGGTTCTGTACCTACTTACATATTCACTTGTCCCTCTCAATGGTATTTTGTTCTTGAAAGTTGATGATCTCCATCAACACATGTGGAAAATTTTGCTCTCTTCTTAGGTGATTCAATCCTAATAAGCCATTGTGGGGTAGTATGAGGAAATAATTGTCTTCCATCCTAGTGTTCTAATAGGAGTATCCAATTGTAGCATTGAATTGTCATTTGACATGTCTGCATAGTCCCTTGACTTAGATTTTTCATTGTGATAATTATTATCATATTTTAGCCTTGAATCCAAAGCTTTTTGCAACAAATGCAACCCCTTCCACATTTGCACCTTCCACAATATCCCCTTCCATGCTATCCTTTGCCAATTTTTTTGAAACAATTGGCTTCAAAGGTGTTGCTTTCTTTTGCCACAATAGGTCTTGGGAAAAATTAGACATGTATGAGCTTGCTTTCTTCTCATGAGTAGGCTCCTTAACATTGCTAGCATCACCCATAGATGTAGGTCTTGTGCATGTAGAAGGAGGCTCCACAAATGCCTTGAGAGGCGATCTTGCACAACAATATAGAAAGTATAACATCATTCAAAATTGAACCATAACACAGTGCAATGTCAACTACAATGTACTAAAACATATTGGGTACCTTTACTTGCATAATATATGTTGCAAAAATGGAAAACTTCTATCAACATTTACAAACAGGCATTTAGAAACTCAAAATGCATTTTCAAATTAAACAAACACCTAGTCTAAATAGTACTAAAACAATTTGAAGATTACATTACAATGTCAACATAAAAAAATGTCAAGTACCAATGTAACAAAAAGACATACAACATGCATACATTGAAAACAACACCTATTCTAAGCAATAGAACATAGAAGTATATTAAGTATTAACATTTACAAAAGACATTCAAAATATACAACATGCATATTTCGAAATGAACACCTAGTCTAAATAAATACAAAAAAAAATTCATGATCATATGCAATACAATAACAAGTATGCCAAGTATCAGCATTTGAAAAAAGACATATATTCAGAAAATGTTATGCATACTTTGGTAAAACACCTAGTATTAAAACTACAAAAACGGATTGACTAGTATATAGAGTACAACATACAAGTATACCAAGTATTAGAATCTCCAAAAAGACATTAAAAAAACATATCATGCATACTTTGACTACAACAATTAGAATAAATAATATAAAAACAAATTGATTAGTATATGGAATACAATATATCAATATGCCAACTACTATCATCTATAAAAAGACATTAAAACAACATCAAGCATAACTTGAAGACAACACATACTCTATAAAGTAGAAAAACATTTTGAACATTATATTCCATTACAACAAAAAAATATGACAAGTATCTACATATGAAAAACAATATAAAAAACACAACATCCATATACTTGAATGTTGTTGCAAGACATTCTTGGCACAAGCAAGTACCTAGTGCACATGAGATGCATTATTAAGCAAGGATGTATAGTCTTTAAACCATTGCATAATATTAGTAAAAAACTTGAAGGCAAACCTCATTATAAAATAAAATAAAAAATCAATAAACGATATGTGTATGCTGTAATGACATTTCGTACTTTGTATACCATAAATGTATGGAGGACAATATTATGGTCTAAAAACAAAGACATTGCAACAAATAGAACATTCAATCAAGATTGCTCACAACAATAAACCTTCTAGAAAAAATGTATGGTTTGATGCATATGTTGTAATGACATTTCATACTTTGTATACCATAGATGTATGGAGGACAATATTATGGTCTAAAAACAAAGACATTGCAACAAATAGAACATTCAATCAAGATTGCTCACAACAATAAACCTTTTAGAAAAAATGTATGGTTTGATGCATATGTTTTCCTATGATAACATGTATGGAATTCAAACATTTGTTGGCAACTACTTTATGAAAACCTAGTCTACAAATCAATAGATGTAAATTAGATTGTTAGGCACCACATCTATAAGTCATAAAGTAGATAGAGTACCAAAAAATAAACAACTTACCAACATTGGGGCAATTTGCCAATGCAAGTTGCCTTCATAGATTAAGTTGATGCAGGCGAGTTTTTTCACAACCTTCAAAATTTTCTTTCTCTAACATCTCCTTATCAAATTCTTTAAACTTGAAGCTCTTATACCATTTAGGGGACATGATGGTGTTACAATGAGAATCAACATATCGGTTGGGCATAAGCATGGTAAAATATGCTAGCCATAAAAACTTGTTGTTTTTTTGGAAAGTATCCATAAAGTATACTTTAATGTATTGAATCCATGAATATTATTTAAGTCGATCAACAATTATAAGTTCTTTGACTTCATTGCATAATATTGAAGAAACGCATGTTTTAATATGCATTAAAGTACATTTCTTTGAAATGCAAATATAGAAAGTACATGTCATAGTTTTGCAAATTTGAGTTACAAGTGCATGAAAATAAAACATCAATTAAAATTATTATACTTTCAAGTTGATGAAGGCCTAAGTATGGATATAGTTTCAACTTTTCATATTCTAATCATAATCTATCAAAGTTTTAATGTAAAAGTATTTTGGAAAATTTGAACAACCAACTAATTTAGAACATACTTTTCATCTATTTTTCTTATATAATTGTTTTTCAAACTTTATGTACAATTTACAATAAAATCAATGAAGTGATCTATAATTTCAAAATGCAATTTAAGTAGGTTTTTAATATCTTTTTTAATGTTAATGTTGAAAAGAGATTATTTTTGAAATTAAATTTTTTTAGGACTACTTTTTTGGCATACTTTATCATGCTCAAACCCGATTATTCTATTTGAAATGAATCCAAGCACATCAATGATGGTACACATGCTTACAAACATAAATTATGATGTTGTTTTGGGGGAATCCACATGAACATTGAAGTGTAATTTTCAAGAAGCTTGGTCCAAGGTTGGACTAGACCTTAGGATTACAACATGGATGTGGGTGTGGGATTGAACCAATACCCTTTTTCATGAGAGCAAAATACTATTCCCTCAAAGAAGAGTATTATAGTTCATAAAATGCTTTCCTCTACTTAAGATCCTTAAGTTCAATCTCCTTCAAATCTAGTTCAACTCTGAGCTTTTTGTATTCAGCTTCATGTTTGATACACATATTCCTAAAACATTTTTCTTGCATCCTCTAATGAATCAATGCATCTGACTCCAACTTCAACTCTTCAAGAGGATTTTGGTTAAACAAAAGTGGGAGAACCTAAGATGAATCATGGGACACTTCCTCAACTATGATGACATTGCGCACTAAATCTCAATTTCGTTCCTCCATTTCCAATTACTTTGTTTCACTAGAAGAAAAATGGGGTTTTGTAACCAACTTTTGCGACTATTTTTGTCCAAGGCAACTAGTGTTTTAGTTGCATGTGAAAAAAATTAGTCACCTTGGACAAAAATGGTTGCATTGGACAAGTCGAAAAAACCCATTTTTCTTCTAATTTTCTCAATTTCTTCAAGCAAACTTGCTTCAATAGATTCCATCATCATGTGCATAATCTTAGACTAGTTCAACAATTTTTGCTTTTTGTTTTGGCCCATTTAACTTGTAGCTTGGGAGCTTTAAACTCCATTGATGCTGGCTACAATAGTTTTGGGCCACTTGAGCAACTAACTTTTCTTTCCACTTTTCACTCAATTATTACACTAGTAGAAATCAGCCAACATGTAACCATTCCATTTACGACTACATGCGACTTGTAGTCATTTGTGACTAGATTTGGGAATATTTGTAAGTACAAGACCAACTTTCAATTATTTTGGTCATTTTCACAACTATGATGCAACTATTAAAAATTTCATCCTATTGGTTGCATCAATTTTACATTTATTTTCATCCATTAATAAGTTGATATGTCCCATTAATTGCAATAGTCACCAGATTAGTTACATCCTAAAGGTATTTTACAATGACATAAGGATGTATTTTAATGTATGTACTAAAATTATATATATATATATATATATTGTTCATATAATGAATTTCAAAATTAATATTTGAACTTTGAATTTTTTTTTTCAAATCTGAAAATTGATATTTCAATTATGAAATTTTTTTTTAATTTTTTAAAATACATATTAGAATTTGAAACTTGATATTTGAATTTTAAATTACTATTTTGGAATCTTAAATTTATATTTTAATTCAAAAAATTATTGATTGAATTTCAAGGGTTTTTTTACTAGTGTTATCCATAATAAATCACTGTTATAAATAATTATGAATGATTATGTTTATTAAATCTAAGTGACACTAAATAATTATTGTTATAACATAGGTTTGTATATTACATAATTTATATTCTTATATTAAAATAAATAAATAAATAAATAAAATTAATGTCACATTAATTTAAAATCATTGTAATTACTTGAGATAAGAATCAATTAATATGTGCATAATTATTTTATTGATTTTAATTTCACGAATTATTATATAAGAATATTATTTAAAAAAATTATGTGATTAATCATCTATGATAAATATTTTATAGTAATTTTATAGTAATTATGAAAATTAATGTTATGTTTAACAAATTATTATATTTATAGTTAATAATTACCCCCCAAAAAAAAGTTGACCTATAATAATTTTTACAACAATAAATGTTATTATAAAATAAATAATGTAATTAGTTGAATAATAATTTTAAAAAAATTCGTGTAAGAATTTACTTTCTAATAAGAATTGTTAATTCATTATTTATAATGTTAAAATAAATATTTAATTTTAAATTATAGTCATTAAATTAATTTCACATTAATTATGTTATATATAATTCGATCAGATTCTAAAAATTGATAAAATATTTTTAAATATTTTATTATTTATGAGTTATGTATTAATAACTTGTGAATAATTAGATAGTTAATTTGTTAAATATTAAGAAGTTATTACTTATTTAAGTAATTGATAATGAATACTGAATATTTGTAGTGTATAGTTTATAATTTAAATATATGTAAATTTCATCATTATTAATTAAATGATTATCTAATTATCTA
>Ga0116227_10004875_pt1 | contig 28749 bp, 34 predicted proteins | sample S1TSphgellanicum_FD_89693 | JGI IMG/M metagenome (GOLD analysis project Ga0116227, IMG submission 89693) | Host-associated microbial communities from peat moss isolated from Minnesota, USA - S1T2_Fb - Sphagnum magellanicum MG | ecosystem: Host-associated > Plants > Peat moss > Unclassified...
ACGCACATGTTGTCTTTGATGGCGAGCGGCACGCCCGCCAGCGGCAGGCGTTCCCCCGCGGCGATGCGTGCGTCGACGCGTTCGGCATGCTCGCGCGCGAGCTCGTTGGTCACGGCGAGGTACGCGCCGACGGCGCCGTCGCATTCGGCGATGCGCTCGGCCATCGCGGCCGCCTGTTCGGCGGCGGAGCTTTCCCGCGCGTTGACGGCGCGCGCGATCGCGACGGCGGTCGGCGGGTTCATGCGTCCTCGCCGATGATGCGCGGCACGCGGAAATACGAGCCCTCTCGTTGCGGCGCGCCGCCGAGGACCGTTTCCCGGTCGAGCGACGGACGCGCGACGTCGTCGCGCATCACGTTGCTCTGCGCGATGACCTGGGCCGTGGCAGCGACGTCGTCGACCGGCAGGCGCGCGAGTGCGTCGACGTGCTCCAACAGCGCGCCGAGTTGCGCGCCGAAACGCTCGATTTCGGCCGGCGTCAGCGCGAGGCGCGCGAGCTTCGCCACGTACGCGACGTCGATCTCGCCGGATGCCAAAACGTTATCCCTCCCCGGCCGCGAAATCCAGCGGCGCGACGTCCGCGCGATGCAGCGAGGCCAGCGCCTCGATGTGCCCCGTCTGCGGAAACATATCGAACGGTTGCACGGCGCCCAGACGGTATCCCCCGGCGATCAGTTGCGCGAGATCCCGCGCGAGCGTGGCGGGATTGCACGACAGGTACCACACGTGCGGGACGCGGGCGCGCACGATCGCGGCCAGCGTCGCCTCGTCGGAGCCTTTGCGCGGCGGATCGAGAAACACCACGTCGGCGGCGGCGAGCGCCTCCGACCCGATCTTCGAACGCAACGTGGACTCGACGCGGCCGCTCAGGAACGCGGTTTCCCGCTCGACGCCGTTGAGCGCCGCATTGGCCCGCGCCTCGCGCACGGCGTTCGGATTCTCCTCGATGCCGACGACCCGCGCGCCGCGCTTGGCGAAAAACAGCGCGAAGGTTCCCGCGCCGCAGTAGAGATCGATGATCCGGCTGACCTGCGGCACCTGCGTCGCGAGATACGCGAAGATCTTTCCGACCATCTCGCTGTTCACTTGAAAAAACGACGCGGGCGAGACGCGGAAACGTACGTCGCCGATCGCTTCGTGCATTTCAGAACTGCCGAAGACCGTCACGTTCTTGCGGCCCATTACCGCGTTCTCGCTCGGCGGTTCGAACGAATTTCCGACACCGACGACGCCCGGTAATTTGGCCGCGAGCGCCGCGCCCAGTGCCGGCAGTTGCGCCGACGCGCGTTCGGTCGTGACGGAGACGACCGCCTCGCCCGAGGCGAGACCCGCGCGCGCGACCACGTGCTTCGCGCCCGCGAACGCGCGGACGGTTGCGGGATCCCGCGCCGCGTCCCAAAATCCCGCGATCGCGCGATCCAACTGCGGCATCACGATGGGACACGTTGCGATCGGGACCACGTCGTGCGTGCGCGCTGCGTAGAAGCCGAACTCGGGCGTCGCGGGGTCGCCCCCGGCGGGCCGCGGAGGCGTCACCACCAGCGCCATCTTGTTGCGGTAATTACGCGGCCGATCCATACCGATCGGCGCGCCGACGTTCGCGCCTTCGATACCGCCGAGACGCCGCAGCGCGTTCTCCACGATGCCGCGCTTCCAGGTCAACTGGGCGGCGTACGCGAGATGTTGCACCTGGCACCCGCCGCACGCCCCGAAGACGGCGCAGAACGGTTCGACGCGGTCGGGAGAGCGGTCGAGCAGTTCGACGAGCTCCGCAACGGCGTACTTCGCTTTGACCGTTTCGATGCGCACGCGCGCGCGCTCTCCCGGAACGGGCCCGAGCACGTAGACGACCATCCCGTCCGCGCGACCGACGGCTTGGCCCGTCTTCGCGATCAGGTCGGTGCACGAAACTTCGACGACGTCGCCGGGCGCGAGCACCGGCGCAAGGGCCGCGCTCCCGTCGCTAATCAGGCTTCTTGTCATCGAGCTGCTTGAGCAGCCGATTCGCTTCGTCGATCAGTTGCTGGATGCGTTCGGTCGTCGGGTCGGCGGGTCGGCGCAGCAGGGTCGCGCGCACGATCGCAAACGCCAGCCCCGCCGAGGCGGCGGCGATGCCGACGAAGAGCAGCATGCGCTTGAGTGCGACGTCGCCGTTGGCGCTTTGCACGGCGCCGTCGCTTTCCACGGCGGTCGCCGTCGTCGAATTCGTATGGTTCGCGTAGGTCTCGAGACCCGGTCCCTCTGCCATGGCCGTCCATTTCGCGTTAGCGGTCGGCGATGCATCCTCTCGCATCGAAGGCCTCGGCCACGCGCGAGGGCAGGACGGGGCGGAGGAGCACGCCCGATGCACCGGCCGACGTCGCATTCCGAACGAGGGCGGTCTCATCGAGTGCCGCGATCACGACGACCGCCGCCGTCCACCCGGCCCCCCGCAGCCGCGCGATGAATGGCGGCGCCCCTTCCGGCGGCAGGCGGCCGTCGACGACCACGGCATCGGGCGTACGCTCGAACGCGAGCGCGAACCCGCGTTCGGCGTCGGCCGCCTCGGCGACCACCTCGTGTCCGGCGCGCTCGGCCATCAGCCGGAAGGCGGCTCGCGCGTGGGCCGCGTCGTCCACGACCAGAATACGCATGACGTCACGGGTTCCGCGCGGCGCCGCCGGTTCCGCCGCCGTGCGTCGTGAGGGGCGCTTCCGGGAGCTCGCAGATGAGCGTGAACGCGGCCGCCGAGCGCCCCACGACGAAGCGCCGCGTTCCGGCGCGGATCACGTGCAGCGAAGCGCCGTTTGGCAGAAGCGCCGTTTCGAGCACCGCGACCGCGCGGTCCCGGCCGAACGGGACGCGCCCCAGCGCGCGGCCGAGCGACGGCGCGCGCGCCAGCGCCGCTCGAAATCCGGCGAGCACGCCGGCGACGACGCACGACGCGGCGACCAGCCGTTCCAGGAGTGCGAGAGTCGTCACCGGACGGCGCAGCGCAGCGCCTCGGCTTCGTCCCGCTCGGCTTCCTGGCGCAGCTCCTCCGCTGCGAAGAACGCGGCTGACGCACGCGCGCGATGGCGTTCGATGGCGGCCCGGCGGCGTTCGGCCCGCGCGTAGGCCGCATGCGCTGCAGCGGCGCGCGCCTGGGCGCGCGCTTGGGCGCGCGCGGCGCGAAGCGCGCCCTCCGCCGCAAACTCGAGCAGCGGAGCGGAAACGCACTCCGCCGGCCGGGCGACGTCGCGCTCGGCCTCGCAGGCGGCGACGGCCTCCCGAGCCCCGGCAAGCGCGGATGCGGCCCGGCGCGCGGCGCGCGCGGCCTCGTCAAACGCCGTTTGGAAGCGGTACGTAAACGTGCTCACATCGGCCGTATCGCGACGAGGGAGGCCACCGGCTAGGGAGAAGCCGACCCCCGTGATCGATAGCGACCACCTCGTAGTGCCGGGTTCGCGCGACGTAACGGACGTGCTCGCGACCGATCCGATCTATCGGCTCCTCGGACGGCGGCTCGCGCACCCCGTCGTGCTCGGCTTCGTGCTCTTCGTCCTCGCGCTCGCGCTGATCGTGCTCGGTCCCGCGAGCGAATCGCGGTTCATCTACACCGATTTTTGAGCGTGAAGCCGCTCCGCATCCTCTGCGCCACGGCCCTGGTCTTCCTGATCCTCGTCGCGGCGACCGATGTCGGGGTGCGTGCCGCGTTTCCGTCGCTCCCGCGGCTCGACGGCGATTTTTCGCCCGCGCTCCTGGAACTGGAAATCGACCGGCTGCGCGACGGTTCGCCGGCGACCGTGTTCCTCGGCGACTCGGAGCTTTGGGGCTATCGCCTCCGCACCGAGCAGGCGGCGCCGGCGATCCTCGGCGCGCGCGGACTGCGCGAGACGAACCTCTCCTACGAAGGCGGGAGCCCCGTCAATACGTACGCCGTGCTCGAGGTGTTGCTCGCAAGCGGCGTGCGTCCCAAACGCGTCGTCTTCAACGTCAACCAGAAAGTCTTCAACGCGCTCGACAGCGCGTACGCGACCGTGCAGCCGTCGGTCGCGGAGCTCGCGTTACCGCGGTTCTCACCTGCCGATGCGGCGCTCGTGGCGCCGGCGCGCGCGCCCGCGACCTTCGAGGCGCGGCTGGATCGCGGCGTTCGCGCGATCTGGCGCCTGTACGCGCTGCGGAACGATCTGCGGGAACTCCTCTTCGGCGACGTGGATGCGGCCCACGCGCTTGCCGCTCGCCTCGTCGCGGCCGACGGCACGCAACGGCGCACGGATGCGGCCCACGCGCCGACGGCCGCCGTCTTCGAAGGGACCTACGACCTTGCGCCGCTCGACGATACGAACGTCTCGGTGCACTTCTTGCGCAGGATCGTCGCGGCGCTTCGCGCGGCTCGCGTCCCGGCGCTCGCGATCCTGACGCCGACGAACCACACCCTCCTCCACGACTACATCGACACGCCGCAGTACGGCAAAAATCTCGCCTACGTCCGCCGCCTGCTCGCAGCGGGGGGCGTGCGCGTCGTCGATCTGGACGGCGCGTTCGGGGCCGCGGACTTCATCGACAACGATCATCTCACGGCAGCCGGAAACGAGCGCTTCGCGTCGCTGCTCGCGCCGCAACTCGGGCGCCCGTGATCTTCAATACCTGGGCGTTCGCCCTCTTCGCGCTCGTCGCGTTCGCGCTCTATTGGTCCGTCGTGCCGCAGCGCGCGAAACCCGCTTACCTCATCGTCGCAGGCTGCGTCTTCTACGCTTATGCCGTGCCCGCGTATCTCGCGCTGATCGTCGTGCTCGGCGCGGCGACGTTCGCGCTCGCGCGCGGGATGCAACGCGCCGCACGCGAGCGCGACCGAAAACGGCTCCTCGTTCTCGGCGTCGTCGCGATCGCGGCGGTCCTAGTCTTCTTCAAATACACGGGGTTCTTCGCGTCGATCGTCGACGAGATCGCGCGACGCCGGATCGTGCCCGTTCCGAGCGTCGTCGTGCCGCTCGCGATCTCGTTCTTCACGTTCGAGTTCGTCCACGTACTCGTCGACGTCTACTTCCGCAAGATCGAGGATTTGGATCTGCTCGATTTCGCGGTTTTCACGCTGTTCTTTCCGACGCTCGTGGCGGGTCCGATCAAACGGTACCAAAGTTTCGCACCGCAGGTGCGCGCGCTCGCCGCTCCGGACGCGAGGCCGTTCGCGCTCGACCTCTATCGCGTCGTACTCGGCGTCGCGAAAAAGACGATCGTCGCGGATTCGATGAACGCGTTCGTCGGGCCGATCGCTCACCCGGGCGATCCGTACGGCCGCCTCGATTACTGGGTGGCGGCGCTCGCCTATACCGTCAAGATCTACTTCGATTTCAGCGGTTATTCCGATATCGCGATCGGGCTCGCCGGCATGCTCGGCCTGCGCGTCCCGGAGAATTTCGAACGGCCGTATCGCGCCCGCAACATCTCGGAGTTCTGGCGCAGGTGGCACATGTCGCTCTCGTCGTGGATCCGGGACTACGTTTTCATTCCGCTCGGCGGCAGCCGCCGGAGCGCGCTCTTCACCACGCTCAACCTGGTGCTCGCCATGGCGCTCGCCGGACTCTGGCACGGGGCGGCGTGGACGTTCGTCGTGTGGGGATTGTGGCACGGCACGGGGCTCGCGCTGCATCGAGCCTGGGGGCTCGTCGTCGTGCCGCGCATCGCCTGGCTGCGCGGCGGCTCGCAATTCGTTCGCGCCGTGTCCGTTGCGACCACGTTCGCGTTCGTGGTGGCCGGTTGGATTCTCTTCGCCGCGCCGTCGCTCGGTACCGCAGCGGCGGTTTTCGAGCGTCTGTTCGCGTAACGCGTCGCACGGAGGGGGATCTGTCCGTGCATCAACTCGTCCGCCTCATTCGCATCGCAACGCTCGTCGCCGCCTGCACGGGCGTCCCGGCTCGCGCCGACGAATCGAAACCGCCCGGCAACGTCATCGTCGCGCGACCTGCGGGCGACGCGCTCCTGATCTGGAATGCATCTGCCGACGTCGCCGCGATCGTTGCGAACAAGACCGCCGACGCCGATGCAAAGGCGCTCCTCGAACGCGACGCGGCGCGCGCACTCGCCGCGTCGCTTGCGAAGGTGGACGCGGCCGCATCGTCGATCTCGCTGCGCGTGATTTACGAGAAGACGGGCGCCGTCAGTCCGGTGTACGGCACCGCGACGTTTGCCGGAGTCGGACGCTACGCGACCCTCCGCATGTCGGGCAGGGACGCTCGGGGCGACCGCGACCGGTGGCGCGAACTCGCCGGCGATAGCCCCTTGCCGGCGTGGTTCGCTTTCGACGTAACGGGCGACTTGCCGGAGCGCTAGCGCCGCGCGGCCGCCGGCGTCAGCGGACGGCCAGCGACGCGCGTTCGGGGCCGAGTGAGACCGCCTCGATGGGAACGGCCAGCGCCGCTTCGAGTGCGTCGACGTAGCGTCGCGCGGGGCCCGGCAGATCGTCGATCTTCCGGATCGCCGAGAGATCGTCGCTCCACCCGTCGTACCACGTTAGCTCCTGCGTAAGACCGGCGTCGCCCGCGGCCTCGAAACCCACCTCGCGGCCACGACTCCGGTAGCCGGTCACGATCGCGACGCGGTCGAGGCCGGAGAGGACGTCGAGTTTCGTGATGACGGCGCTCGTGAGCCCGTTGACGCGGACCGCGTAGCGGGCTGCGACCGCGTCGAACCAGCCGCAGCGCCGCGGCCGCCCCGTCACCGTTCCAAACTCGGCACCGCGTTCGCGCAGCGCGGCGCCGACATCGTCGAAGAGTTCGGAGGGGAACGGGCCCGCGCCCACGCGCGTGCAGTAGGCCTTCGCGATGCCGACCACCCGGCCGATCGCGGTCGGCCCGATGCCGAGCCCCGTGCACGCGCCGCCCGCGATCGTGTGCGAACTCGTCACGTACGGATACGTTCCGTAGCCGACGTCGAGCAACGTCCCCTGCGCGCCCTCGATGAGAATACGGCGGCCGCTCTCGAGCTTGCCGTGCACGTACGAAACACCGTCGACCACGTGCGGCAGGATACGCGGCAAGAGCCCGAGCGTCTTGCCCACCACGTCTTCTTCTCGCGGCATCGAATCCATCGCAGCATAGACGGATGCCCGCGAGATCAAGTTGTAGCGGATCTTATCGGCCAGCGCTTCGCGCCGGTGCAGTTCGCCGAACGTGATGCCCGAGCGAGCGGCTTTGTCGGTATATGCGGGACCGATGCCCCGGCCCGTCGTCCCGATGGCCGCATCGCCGCGCGCCGTTTCGTTGGCCCGGTCGAGCGCCGCATGATAGGGGAAGACGACGTGCGCGCGGTCGGAGATCTTCACGCGCGAGATGTCGACGCCGATCCCCGCGAGCATCTCGAGTTCCGCCACAAAACCCTCGAGACTAACGACCGTTCCGCCGCCGATGAAGAGTTCCGGCCGCTCCTGCAACACGCCGCTCGGCACGATGCGCAGCGCCAGTTTCTGCGTACCGACCACCAGCGTGTGCCCCGCATTGTCGCCGCCGCCGAAGCGCGCGACCACGTCGTAGTCCGTGCAATACGCATCGACGACCCGTCCCTTTCCCTCGTCGCCCCACTGGATCCCGAGGACGATGTCCGCTTTCACGCCGGGCTCATTCTCCGCGAAATTCGAGATCGCTCGTGTCGCCCATTGGAAGGGCCGGGACGCCGCTGAAGTCCGTCATCACGTATTCGGAAAAGAGCGCGTTCGGCCAGCCGAAATCCTTGCGCGAGAAGCGCGCGGGATCGTTCGGATCGAACGATTCGTGCAAGAGATGATCGCCCGGATCGCTGGCGAGCAGTTCTCCGAGCACGTCGCGGCGCTCAGCATCCGAGGTCGACGTGAGCCCCTGCATGATGAGCGCGAGCGGCCACACGTACCCGTCGCTCGTGTGCGCGCTGCCGATGCCGCGCGCGACGGAGCCGACGTAGTAATACGGATCGTCGCTGGAAAGCAAGAACTTGCGCGTGTTTCGGTATACGAAGCTGTCGGGCTTGGTGTAGCCGAAATACGGCGCCGAAAGCAAACTCGGAATGTTCGCGTCGTCCATCAACAGCTGCTTCCCCAGGCCGTCGACTTCGTAGGCATAAACGTAGCCGTAATTCGGCGTAAAGACCTCGCCGAATTCCTGGATGCCGTCCTGCACCTCGGCGCGCAACGTCTTCGCGCGATTGCTCTTGAGCAGATTGCGATAGACGACGCGGTCGATCTCCTCGAGATCGCCGAGCGCCACGACCGCCATCATCTCGGAGGGGATCAAGTAGTTGTACTTGCACGCATCGTCCGAAGGGCGGAAGCCGGTCCAGATCATCCCGGTGTAGGCGACGGGGTTCGGGCCTGGGTTGCCGGCGTCGTCGCGCAGTTCGCGCTGCGTGTATTTGGAGTTGTGCGCGTGATCTTGCTCGCGCTCCATCGTCTCGAGGGCTTTGTCGAAGCCCTGGGCCTCATCGCTCGTAAATATCGACGAATCGCCGGTCGCCTTCCAATAGCTCCAGGCCAGGATGATCGGATAGGCGAGCGAGTCGAGTTCGAACTTCTCTTCCCAGACGCGGTAATCGATCGTAAATGCGTTCGCGTACGGGTCGACCGCGAGATACTTCCCCTCGCGGGCAATGATGCCGCGCAGGAGCGTGGCGACCTCCATGTCGGTCTTGGCAAAAAAGAGGTACGGCCGGACTTGCGCGCTCGCATCGCGCAGCCATTCGGCCGGAATGTCGCCCGTCTTTACGTAGGCGGTGCCGTCGGCGGCGACCGTGGCCTGCTGGCTCGTGTTCAAGAGCGCCGCGCGATACATCGTTTGCAGGCGCGCGTTCGGATTCTGATACGTGGATGCGGCCTTCGCGATCGCCTGCAACTCGATGGCGTCGGACGGTATGGCGCAGAAGGAAACGGCGGCCGCGAGAATCGCCGCGAGGACGGAACGCATGACTCGGCTCGTTACGCGGAAAGGCTTACTCCCCTTCGTCGCACGCGGCCGCGTCCCAGCCGCCGTCCCAAACGCGTGCGCGGAGGTGACGGTAGATTGCGTGCGCCGGAAATCCCAAACGTTCGAGCGCCCGCGCCGCGCTCGGATAGCTCGGATTGGCGCGCGTTCGAAAATACCGCTCGATGGCGAGCGCGAGGCGCGCATCCTGATCGCGCTCCGCACCGGCGACGCTTTCCACGGCGGCGTCGCGGTCGATGCCGCGGCGCACGAGTTCGGCGACGAGACGCGCATTGCCGACCGCTTTGACGCGGCCGTCGATGAAGAGCCGCGCGAAGAGCGCGTCGTCGACGAAGCCGTCCTGCTTACACGACGCGACCGCACGCCGCACGTCGTCGTCCGAGTAGCCCCGGCGCGTCAAGCCGGCCCGGAGTTGCTCTTCGGTGAGGCGCCGCCGCGCGAGCAGCCGGAGCGCGGCCACGCGGGCGGACGACCGTGGCTTGACGTCCGCCCGCAGCCCGTCAGTCTTCCGATACACCTGCGGCGACGAGCGGCGCGTGACCGTTCGGAGCGGCCAAGGCCTTGAGAGCATCGCGGATCTTGCTTTCGATCTCCAGCGCGAGATCGGAATGTTCTTCGAGGTACGCCTTGGAATTTTCGCGTCCTTGACCGACGCGCAGGTCGCCGTACGTGTACCACGAGCCGCTCTTCGCGACGATGTTGCGCTCGAGCGCGACGTCGAGAATCGAACCCATCTTCGAGATGCCCTTGCCGTAGGTGATGTCGAACTCGGCCTGCCGAAACGGCGGCGCGACCTTGTTCTTCACGACCTTCACGCGCGTGCGCGATCCGACGACGTCCGTCCCGATCTTGATCTGCTCGAGTTTGCGGACGTCGAGCCGAACCGAGGCGTAGAACTTGAGCGCGCGGCCGCCCGAGGTCGTTTCGGGACTGCCGAACATGACGCCGACCTTTTCGCGTAACTGGTTGATGAAGATCATCACGCACTTCGAACGCGAGATGGCCGCCGTCAACTTGCGCAGCGCCTGCGACATCAGACGCGCCTGGAGGCCGACGTGCGTGTCGCCCATGTCGCCTTCGAGTTCCGCCTTCGTCACGAGCGCGGCGACCGAGTCGACCACGACGACGTCGACCGCGTTCGAGCGAACGAGCATCTCCGCGATATCGAGTGCCTGTTCGCCCGTGTCGGGCTGAGAGACCAGCAGATTGTCGAGGTCGACGCCGAGCCCGTTCGCATACGTCGGGTCGAGCGCGTGCTCGACGTCGATGAAGGCCGCCGTGCCGCCGAGCTTCTGCGCCTCGGCGATGATGTGGAGCGCGAGCGTCGTCTTACCGCTCGATTCCGGCCCGTAGATCTCGACGACCCGGCCGCGCGGCACGCCGCCGACACCGAGCGCAAGATCGAGCGCGATCGATCCCGTCGGGATGACGTCGATCACCATCCGCTCGGCGAAATCGCCCATCTTCATGATGGAGCCTTTGCCGAATTGCCGTTCGATCTGTGCGAGCGCGTTTCCGAGCGCTACCGCTTTGTCGTCCGCCACGTGTTGAGTGCCCCTTCCCTGAGCGTGTGAGTGAGGTCGCGAGGAGGATCGTATCGGGTCCGCGTGCCAGCGCTATGGCACACTGCAACGCGGCTCATGCCGCGGGCGCGAAGAGGGCGTCGATGAAGGCGGCGGGATCGAAGGGCCGGAGTTCGTCGATCCCCTCGCCGAGTCCGATGAATTTGATCGGAACGACCAGCGTATCGACGATGGCGACGAGCACCCCGCCCTTGGCCGTCGAGTCGAGTTTCGTGACGACGACGCCCGTGAGCGCCGTCGTGTCGTTGAATAGTTTCGCCTGCGAGATCGCGTTCTGGCCCGTCGTCCCGTCGACGACGAGTAGCGTTTCGTCCGGCGGCGCCCCGGTCTCGCGTTCGATGATCCGCCGCATCTTCTTGAGCTCTTCCATGAGATTTGACTTGGTTTGCAGCCGGCCGGCCGTGTCGATCAGCACGACGTCGACCTTCCGTGCTTTGGCGGCGACGATGCCGTCGTACACGACCGACGCCGGATCGGAGCCTTCGCGTCCGCGCACGAACTCCGCACCGCTGCGTTCGGCCCAAACCGCCAGTTGCTCCGCCGCCGCGGCCCGAAACGTATCCGCCGCTACGAACATCACGCGTTTGCCTTGCGACGACAAGTAGCGTCCGAGTTTTCCGACCGTCGTGGTCTTGCCGCTTCCGTTCACGCCGACCACGAGAACGACCGCGGGCCGGCCGGTGAGCCGGAGCCCCGCTCCCGGGAGCGTCAAGAATTTCCGGACGTCGATCTTGAAGCGCGCCACCGCCTGATCGCTGCGCCGCCAGAATTCCTGACGCGAGACGACCTGCAATCCGTCGAGGATCTTCTCCGCAGTCGGGACGCCGAAGTCGGCGGCGATCAGAATCTCTTCGAGTTCGTCCCAGAACGTCGCATCGAGCGGGCGCTTCTGCTCGGCCAGCGTCTCGACGCCCGCGAGCGATTCTCGCGACCGGCCGAGTGCCGTCTTCAGCTTGGAAAGCCAGCTCATCGAGGTTCTCCCGTTCGTGGGCCGCAATCGAACTCCTGTTCGATGGGCCTTCGACAGGCTCAGGGTGACGGGGGGCTCACCGTTCGGTGACGGGTTCGGGGCGTTGGCGGAAGGTTAGATTGATTCGCTCGCCTGTGATTCGCGGGTCCTTGGCGACCCGGTGCTCCCAGGCCGTCTGCGTTTCGCCGCGCATCACCAGCAGGTCGCCGTGATCGAGGTCGACCGAGATCACGCGCGCGCGATCGGCTTTGGGGCGCAAGTCGAAGGCGCGGGTGGCCCCAAGCGTCAGCGATCCGATCGCGGGGCGCGCGAGGCCGGCGCCCTCACGGTCGCTGTGCCACGCGACGCTGTCGGCGCCGTCGCGGTACCGATTGAGGAGCACGTATCGGAAGCGCGCCCCGGTCAGATCTTCGAGCGCGGCGCGGACCGCGTCCAGCTCCGGCGTGAAGGGCCGATCGCAGAACTCGGCGTCGCCGAACCAGGCTTGTTCGCGCGGGACGTCGACCGTCCGGTCGTACATCACGCGCCGCTCCTGCCGCCACTCGGTCGTGCGGCGGATCGACGCGAGGAGCGCGTCCGCCTGCGGCGCAGCGAGCCAGCCGCGATAGAGCCGAACGTCGCCGCCCGCGGCGACGAGTCGTTCGCCGCCCGAATCGGTCAGGAACGCGGAAAACAGCGGCATCTCACGCGCGCCGCGAAGTCGCCGGACCGCCACGAGCCTTAAGTCGTGAGCTCTGCGCCGGACGCGGGATTCGGACGCCGCACGTACTTCTGTTTGATCGTCGGGTCGTTTTCGCGAAAGCCGAGATCCGATTTGAGCACGCGCAATTTTTGGCGAAGATGGATTACCGCTTGGGCGTGAATCTGCGAGACGCGCGACTCGGAGACCTCGAGGACCGCTTTGATTTCTTTGAGCGTCTGGCCCTCGAAATAATAGAGTTTGATGACCGTGCGCTCTTGTTTCGAAAGCGATTCGACCGCCGCCACGAGCGCTTCGCGAATCTCGCGTTGCTCGACCTCCGAACCCAGATCACCGTCGTCGCCCTTGAGCGTATCGAGCAGGGGAATATCGTTCCCGCGATCGTTGGGCAGATGTTCTTCGAGCGAGAGCACCGACGTGCCGCGCACCTTTTGCTGGAGCGTCTCGAGTTCGCGGCGCGAGATGCCCATCCGTTGCGCGACCTCGTCGTCGTCGGGCTGACGGCCCGTCTCGGCTTCCAGGTCGTGCTGCGCGCGCTCGAGCTCGCGCGCCTTCTGCCGGATCGCCCGCGGCACCCAATCGAGCGCTCGCAACGCGTCGATGATCGCGCCGTGGATGCGCGTGATCGCGTACGTTTCGAACTTGACGCCGCGCTCGTCGTCGTACTTCTCGATCGCGTCGATCAGCCCGACGACGCCGTCGTTGATGAGGTCGCTCAGTTCGACATTGGGCGGCAAATTGACCGAGATGCGTCCCGCTACGTACTTCACCAAATGAATGTAACGATGGATCACTTCTTCCCGCGTATAGCGGGCGCCGGCAATGACGTACGGGCTCGATTCGGTCTTCAAGGCTAGTGACATTCAACACGTACCCGCGGACTCTTCCGAGACCGCGAAACAGAACGTTAGGGCCGGAGCGCGCGCATCGAGAACAGGGCCGCCTGAGCGTACAGGTACGCCCATTCGCCCACCGAGTAATCGTTCCGGTCGCGTTGCAGCATGCTCGCCAGACGCGGGGCGCGCGAGAGCTGATCGAAGAGCACGTCGAACCGGCCGGGCCGGCGCTCGAGGATCGTCATCAACTTGTGGCGATGCCGCAGCCGGCCGTAGAAGATGTGCTTGAGGTCCCGTTCGTACTGCTGCGCGGGCGCCTGCGTCCGGCCGCGCTTGGCCGCTACTACCGCTTCCGCCGCAACCCGCCCCGACATCGCCGCCTCGTGGATGCCTTCGCCCGTCGTCGCGTCGACCAGACCCGCAGCCGTGCCCGCGACCATCACGTCGCCGTCGCTGATCCGCGGCCGCGGAGCGCCGCCGTAAAGGAGATTGCCTTCCTCACGAATCGTATAATCGACGCCGGGGAAGAGACGCTCGGCCACGGTCGGCAAGAACGCGTCGAGTTCTGCGCGCAGTTCCTTGCCCGAGAGTTTGCCCTGCACGCCGAGCCCAATCGAGAGATGATCGCGCTTGGGAAACATCCAGGCGATCACGTTGCGGCCGGAGCGCGTGAGATAGTAGTGCATCTCGAGCGTCTTGTACGTCTCGTCGATCGCCGGTCGTTCGAGATAGACGCGATACTGATAGCACGTGATCAAGCCGGCCTGCCATGCGCCGTATTGAAACGGTGAGCCGGCATCGAAGCGCGCGCTCGAACCTTGTGCGAGCAAGACCCGTTTTGCGCGCACTTTCGTCCGCTCGCCCGACGCGAGATCCGCGTACTCGACGATCGTCGAATCGCCGTCGCGCACGTAGCCGCGGTACAGCGTCGACGTGCGAATCTCCGCGCCTTCCGCGCGCGCGAGTGCGGCGATCGTGCCGTCGAGTTCTTCGCGCGTGGTCGTGTGCGCCGTTCCGACGTCGAAGGGATAACGTTTGCCCGAGAGTCCCCGCATCGTGAGGGTCGGGGTGTCGCAGTGCACGATCGAACGCGGCAGGTCGAACGTCTCGCAGAACCCGGGCCGCAGACCCGCCGCGCAGACCCGCTTCGCTCCGACCACGGGATCGCGCTCCAGGACCAGCGTCTCCACCCCCGATCGAGCGGCTTCGCGCGCGGCCGTACCGCCCGCGGGCCCGCACCCGACCACCAAAAATTCGACCTCTCTCATGTCGGTGGGACGCTTCGCGGTCTGCAAAAGTTTTCATTGAAGTCGGGGCGGCACGGCCCCCCGACCGCCCCCGAGCCCGCACTCGCGGGCTCACTGACGCTTCGAGTACTGCCGGCGGCGAACAGGAAACTTTCGGCGAGACGCGCGAACCCGGAAAACAATCGTCGCCGGTGCTCGTTGAGAACATCTGGCGGCTCGCACGTGTCGTGAGCTCGCGAGTGCGGGCTCGGGGGCCGTCGGGGGGCCGTGCCGCCCCGACTTTAAGGGGAATTGTGGACGCTTCGCTTGCGATCGACCTGGGGCTGGGCGCCGGCGTGCTTGCCATCGTCTACGGGGTCTTCTTGATCACCGTCGTCCTGCGGCAATCGCCCGGCAACGAGCGCATGCAAGAGATCGCCGCGGCGATTCAGGAGGGCGCGATGGCCTTCCTGAAACGGCAGTACACCACCGTTGCGATCGTGGCGGTCGTGCTCTTCGTGCTGATCGGAATCGCGCCGGCCCCGCTCGGCTGGGAAGCCGCGTTCGGCTTCGCGATCGGCTCGATACTTTCGGGAGCTGCCGGGTTCATCGGCATGATCGTGTCGGTTCGCGCGAACGTGCGGACGGCGGAAGCGGCCCGCGGCGGCCTCGCGCCGGCGCTCGCTCTCGCGTTCCGCGGCGGCGCGGTGACGGGCCTGCTCGTGGTCGGTCTCGGGCTGTTGGCCGTGAGCGGCTACTACCAGATCATGCTCGCCGTCAATGCGAACGATCCGAACCAGATCTCCGATTCGATCGGCGCGCTCGTCGGACTCGCGTTCGGCTGTTCGCTGATCTCGGTCTTCGCGCGGCTCGGCGGCGGCATTTTCACGAAGGCCGCAGACGTGGGTGCGGACCTCGTCGGCAAACTCGAAGCGGGCATTCCCGAAGACGATCCGCGGAATCCGGCCGTCATCGCGGACAACGTCGGCGACAACGTCGGCGACTGCGCCGGCATGGCGGCCGATCTTTTCGAAACCTACGTGGTCACCACGGTCGCGGCAATGTTGCTCGGTCATCTCGTTCTCGGCAACAGCCTCGCAACTGCGACGACGTTCCCGCTGATCCTCGGCGCCGTCTCGATCGTTGCATCGATCGTCGGCACGCTCTTCGTGCGGATGGGCAACGACGCGAAAGGCTCGATCATGAACGCGCTCTACCGCGGTCTCGGCGTGGCCGGGCTCATCGCGGCGATCGCGTTCTATTTCGTGACGCGCGCCGAATTCGCGGACGGCGTCACGACGAGTACCGGACTTACGTTGACCTCGACCGGCATCTTTATCTGCGCGCTGGTCGGACTCGCGATTACGGGCGCGATCACCTACATCACGGAGATCTACACCGGCACACAATTCCCGCCCGTGCGCAACATCGCGCGCGCGTCGATCACGGGCCACGCCACCAACATTATCGCGGGCCTCGCGGTCTCGATGCAGGCGACGGCACTCCCGGCCATCGCGATCGTCATCGGCATCCTCGTGGCCTACGGTTTCGCGGGACTGTACGGTGTCGCGATCGCCGTCATGTCGATGCTTTCGATGGCGGGGATCATCGTAGCGATCGATTCGTTCGGACCGATCACGGACAACGCCGGCGGCATCGCCGAAATGGCCGACATGCCCGAGGCCGTGCGCAACGTGACCGATCCGCTCGACGCGGTCGGCAACACGACGAAGGCCGTCACCAAAGGGTACGCGATCGGTTCCGCCGGGCTCGCGGCCGTTGTGCTCTTCGCGTCGTTCCTGCAAGAACTCTCCGACAAGTGTCACGCAACGCCGGGCGCGTACTGCAATACCACCAATCCCGATGCGTTCAACGCGTATTTCAACATCGGCGATCCGTACGTCCTCACCGGATTGCTGATCGGCGGCCTGTGCCCGTACCTTTTCGCCTCGCTCTCGATGGAGTCGGTCGGTCGCGCGGGCGGCGCCGTCGTCGAGGAAGTGCGGCGGCAGTTCCGCGAGATGCCCGGCATCATGGAGGGCACGCAGAAACCGGACTACGGGACGACGGTCGACATCGTCACGCGCGCGGCGCTCAAAGAGATGGTGCTACCCGCGATCATCCCGCTCGGCGTACCGATCCTCATCGTGCTCGCATCGTACGTCTTACCGAATTTCGGCGGCGCGAAGATGATGGGCGGCGCGCTCGTCGGAACGATCGTGACCGGACTCTTCCTCGCGCTCGCGATGACGAGCGGCGGCGGCGCATGGGACAACGCCAAGAAATATATCGAGGACGGTCATTTCGGCGGCAAGGGATCGCCCGCGCACGCCGCCGCCGTCACGGGCGATACGGTCGGCGACCCGTACAAAGACACGGCCGGGCCGGCGATCAATCCGATGATCAAGGTCTTCAATATCGTCGCGCTGCTGCTCGTCGGGTTTCTCGTTCACTGACGCACCCGCTTGGCCCGGGCGAGGCGCGAGAATAGGGTAAGGACGTTTCGACGGGTCGAGCGCCGCGTCAAAGGGCCGCATCGTCTTATGTCACCCTGAGCTTGTCGAAGGGCGCGCTGCAGCGGCCTCATTCCAGCACCCTTCGACAAGCTCAGGGTGACATAGACGACAAGCTCAGCGTGACATAAATGACATGGTGAGGTCACAAACGCATGAACGAACCCGAACGCACGATTGCCGCTGTTTTCTCGGACCGCGACCAGGCGGCGCCGGTCTTCGAACTGCTCAAGGCGGACGGCTTTCTCAACATCTGGATGGGCGTCACAAAACCGGCGGCCGAGCGATCCGATGAAAGCGATCGAACGTCCGACTCGCCTCTCGATGCGCCGCCGCATAACGAGGTAGCGGAGTCGAACGATGGGATCTTGGGTGCGATCGGCCGCTTCTTCACGGGCGAGGGCAACTCGCTGCGGCGTTCGCTGGAAGATCACGGCGTCGATCCGCTCGATGCGGTCGATATCGACGATCGGCTGACATCGATGGGCGCGGTGATCACCGTGATTCCGGACGGTCGCGCCGGCCGCGCAAGGGAGATTATCGAACGCGGCGGCGGCCGAGTCGGCGGACGACGAACCAACGCATCGCCGCCGAACCTCGCGCTGCGGGAACCCGACCACCCCGCCGTCTTGGTTCAGCCGGCGGGTGGCCGTGAGGAGACCTTCTACGAACGGCGTTCGTCCGAGCCGGCACCGGCGCTCCGCACGCCGTCCGGCGAGGAGCGTCGAGGTCTCGACGACTTGATGTGACGGCCGCCGGTGGCGCGAGCGCCCTTAGTGGCCGCCGCCGCCGCCGCCGCCACCGCCGGCTCCGCCACCGCCGCTCGCCCCGCCACCACCGCTAGCGCCGCCTCCGCCGCTACTCGCGCCGGCCCCGCCGCTACTAGCGCCGGCCCCGCCACCCGAGCTGCCCGAAGCACCGCTGGATGAGCCGGTCCCGCCTTGTCCGCTCCCGGTTCCGCCGCTCGCGCCGCCGGACGTTCCGCCACTCGCGTTCGATCCAGCGGACCCGTTCGAGCCTCCACTAGTCGCATCCGACCCGTTCGACCCGCCGTTCGATCCGTTCGACCCGTTCGACCCGTTCGACGAGGCGCTGCCATTCATCGACGAAGCGTTGCTGTTGCTCTGAGACTGATCTGAGGAGCCGCCGCCACCGGTCGAGGCGTTTCCGCTCTGCCCCGACGACGACGCGGCGCCGGAATCGCTGCTGCTCCCGGAACCCCCCGCCGAGGATCCGCTCGATCCCATCGATCCGCCGCTCGACCCGTTCTGGCCGCCTCCGCCCTGGCTGCCGGTCTGGCCGCTCGAACCCACGCCGCCGCCGCCGGAACCCGATCCGACGGACGATCCGCTGCCCTGCGTATTCGAACCCTGCTCGTTCGTGCCCGCGCTGTACGTTCCGGAGGTTTTGCCCGCGTCGCCTTCCGTGCCCGTTCGCCACGCAGCCCGAACGATCGCAGCGTACGCCACGACGAAGACCACGAGCGCGATCGCCAAAACCGTGCGATACCGAAAGACGAAGGTGCGCGTCCGCGCCCAGAAGCGTCGATCCGCAAGCGCCTCCGCTTGCTCGGCTTTTTTCTTTTTGGGATCGGGTGGCGGTTCGGGCTTCTGCTGCGCTTGGGGATCTTGCGGTTGGGGATCTTGCTGCTGCTCCATCGACCCAACCGTACCCATCTCTGGAGCCGGTCCCGCTGAGGAGCGAACCAGGCCCCGGCGCGTACGCCGGGGCCTCGGGGGTCACTCGCGCGCGAGCGCTACTTGACTTCGACCGTCGCGCCGACTTCGGCGAGCTTGGCCTTGATCTGCTCGGCTTCGTCCTTGGGAATGCCGGTTTTGATCGCTTTGGGCGCGCTCTCGACGAACGCTTTCGCTTCCGTAAGGCCGAGGGCCGTGATCTCGCGGACGGCCTTGATGACCTTGATCTTCTCGCCGCCGACTTCGGTGAGGACCGCGTCGAACTCGGTCTTCTCCGCGGCCGCGGCCGGAGCCGCGGCGGCGCCGCCGGCAGCCGCAACCGCGACCGGGGCCGCAGCGGAAACGCCCCACTTCTCTTCGAGGGCTTTGACGAGCTCGTTGAGCTCGAGGACGGTGAGTTTCTCGACTTCCGAGATGAGATCGGCAACTGCCATGATGTCGTGACTCCTTAAGACGCCGACTCGGCGAGTTGCTTCTCGCGAGCGGAAAGTACGCGGACGAATCCGCTGGGGTTGGCTGCGAGCACGCCCACGAAACCGCGGAGCGGACTCGAAAGCAGGCCGAGAAGCTTAGCTTGCAGTTCGGGTTTGGGCGCCATCGACGCGAGGGCTTTGACTTGCTCGGGCGAGATGACGCGACCGTCGACGTAACCCGCCTTGATTTCGAGCGGTTTGACGTCGAGCCCGAACTGCGCGAGCGCCTTCGCGGGCGCGACGGGATCGGTCGGTGCGAAGACGACCGCCGTCGGCCCCGTAAGGTAGGTTTCGAGCGCTTTTGCGAGTTCGTCGCCCGCCGCGCGCGAGAAGAGCGTGTTCTTTACGACGGAATACGTCGATCCGTCCTTGCGCAACTCGGTGCGGAGCTTGGTGAGCTCCTCGACCGTCAGCCCGGCGTTATTGGTGAAGAACAGATATTTCGCATCGGCGAGCTTCGCACGAAGCTCCTCGATCGTCCGTTCTTTCTTTTCGGTTGGCATAGGCTGCTTTCTTGGGGGCGGCCCCGGAATAAGAAAGGGCGCTCCAATCAACATCGATGAGCGCCACGCCGACCTTCGTCACGTAATCGTCATCCTCGGTGGGCGCTTGCGCATTATCCATCGCGAACGACGGACCCACGGTCATCGGAGCCGTTGCTGATAATAACCGAACGCGCTCGCCGAGTCAAACTGCGGCGAGCGCGCGCCGGCCGCTAGGCGGTCGCGGCCGTGGGTTTGATGCGGTTCGGGTCGACCTTGACGCCCGGACCCATGGTGCTGGTCAACGTCACGCTGCGGAGATAGGTGCCCTTCGATGCGGACGGTTTGGCCCGCACGATGGCGTCGAGCAACGTCGCGATGTTCTCGGTGAGCTGCGCTTCGCCGAAGCTCGCTTTCCCGACGATCGTGTGCACGATCCCCGTCTTGTCGAGACGGTACTCGACCTTACCGGCTTTAATGTCGCGAATCGCGTTGCCGATGTTCGGGGTAACCGTGCCGGACTTGGGATTCGGCATCTTCTGGGCCAGGATGCGACCGAGATTCGAACCGACGGCGCCCATCATATCCGGCGTCGCTACGGCGACGTCGAAGTCCATAAAGCCCGCTTTGATGCGGTCGATCAGGTCCTGCTCGCCAACGACATCGGCCCCCGCCGCTTCCGCGTCGCGCGCTTTGTCGCCCTTAGCGAACGCGATCACGCGCACCGACCGGCCCGTCCCGTGGGGCAGCAAGACCGTGCCGCGTACGTTTTGATCGCTCTTCTTGGGGTCGACGCCGAGCCGGATGTGGATCTCGACCGTCTCGTCGAACTTCGCCGTCGCATTCCGCTTGACGGTCGCGGTCGCTTCGACGATGTCGTGCAGCTTCGCGGCATCGAACGACGCCGCGAGCGCGCGATATTTCTTGCCGTGCTGCTTCACGCGACCACCTCGACGCCCATCGAACGCGCCGTGCCGGAAATGATCCGCATCGCCATGTCGACGTCGTTCGCGTTGAGGTCGGCCATCTTGGTCTCGGCGATCTCGCGGAGCTGCTTCTGGCTGATCTTGCCGACCTTGTTGCGGTTGGGAATCGCAGAACCCGATTCGATGCCGATCGCCCGCTTGATCAGAAAACTCGCGGGGGGCGTCTTCGTGACGAACGTGAACGTCCGATCCTCGTACACCGTGATCTCGACCGGGATCACCATGCCGGCCTGCGCCTGCGTGCGCTCGTTGTACTCTTTGCAGAAGGCCATGATGTTCAGCGAGTACGGTCCGAGTGCCGGGCCCACCGGCGGCGCCGGGGTTGCCTTGCCGGCGTTGAGTTGCAAGCCGATCTTGCCGACGACTCTTTTTGCCATGAATTGCTCCTAACGAGGCCGCACGTAGCGGCGTCTCCCCCAAACGATAGGCGCCGGCCGGGAGGGGTGACCACGGCACAACCCGAGGATTGTACCATGGCGCTGAGGCCTCGTCCAGGCGACTGTGAGAACCGAGGGAGCAAGCCGCTCCCAGCGAAGCGGATATTTCATGGCCAGCTTCGTCGAGTTCGCCGGCCGGAGGCTCCTTGCCGCCGCTCTCGGTTCCACGTGCCTGACGGCGTGCTCGGGCGGTTCGGGAAGCGGTCCGACGACGGCCACAAGCGCCGCCGCCTTTTCGGAATTCGCCGTACCGTCCCCGAACGGATACCCCTTCAGCCTCGCGTTAGGCGCGGACGGGGCCCTCTGGTTTACCGAAGGCAATACGCAAGCCGGGAAGATTGGAAAGGTCACCGCGAGCGGCCGCATCATCGAATTCGCTCTCCCCGATCCGGCCTCGAACCCCGATCAGATCGTCCGGGGTCCCGACGGCGCGCTGTGGTTCACCGAAAAGTACGGAAACCGCATCGGACGGATCGCGACGGGCGGCTCGATCACTGAGTTTGCGCTGCCGGCCGGGAGCCGAGCGCCGGACGGGATCGCAAGCGGGCCAGACGGGGCACTCTGGTTCACGGACGGCACCGGCCAGATCGGTCGCCTCACGACCGGCGGATCCTTTCACGTGTACGCACTCGCGCCCGGGCTCTCGAGTGCGAGCGCCATAACGACCGGTCCCGACGGCGCGCTCTGGTTCACCCAGCCGATGCTCGGTGAAATCGGCCGAATCACGACCGCGGGCGACGTCTCGGAGTATCCGCTTCCCAGTAATGGCTATCCGTGGCGGCTCGTCGCCGGACCAGATGGTGCGATCTGGTTTACCTACCGCAACATTCCAAAGCTCGGACGCCTGACGACGGACGGCGTCGTCACCGAATTTGCTACGAGCGGCACACCGTATGCCATCGTAACCGGCCCTGACGGCGCCCTCTGGTTCACGGAAGAAAGCAATACCCTGGGCCGGCTCACAACGGCCGGCGCGCTGACGGAATACGCGATCCCGCCGAGTCAGAGCAACCCGACGGGTATCGCCGTCGGCGCCGACGGAAAGATCTGGTTCACCGACTACTATTCGGACCAGATCGGCCGCTTCTAGACTTTCTCGATCTGGTAGAACTCGAGTTCGACCGGCGTCTCGCGGCCGAAGATCGAGATGAGCGCGCGGACCTTTTCTTTTTCGGGCTGGATTTCGTCCACGATGCCGGTGAAGTCGAAGAACGGCCCGCTCGTGACCTTGACGCGGTCGCCCTTGGCAAAGTCGATCTTGAGCTTGGGCGTTTCGATGCCCATCTGCTTGAGGATCGTCTTCACTTCTTTGTCTTGCAGCGGGACCGGCTTCTCACCCGAACCCGGCGAGCCGACGAAGCCCGTGACGCCCGACGTGTTCCGCACGACGTACCACGACTGATCGTCCATATCCATCTCGACGAGGACGTAGCCCGGGAAGACCTTTTTCGGCGTAATCTTACGCTTGCCGTCCTTGAACTCGACTTCGTCCTCCATTGGGACGAGCACGCGGAAGATCTTCTCCGACATATTCATCGAATGGATCCGGCGTTCGAGATTGGCCTTGACCTTGTTCTCGTAGCCGGAATAGGTATGAATGACGTACCATTTGCGGCGCTCGTCTTTTTTGTTCGCCCCGGACGGAGCGGTGACGACCGACTCGGGCGCCTCAGATAGTGTGTTTTCCACGATAACCCCTAGTGGTGGACGAGCCCGAAGATATAGCCAAAGAGTTGGTCCGCCACGTACGTGTACAAACCGACGACCACGACCAGGCCGATCGTCAGGATCGTCGCGGAGACCCATTCCTGGCGGCTCGGCCAGGTGACGCGTCGCATTTCGGAGACCAGGTCTCGAACGAAGCGCTCGGCATTGGCTTGACGGACCGCACGCTCGTTTCCCGGCCGGGCCGGAGGACGATTCGGCGCTCCCGGCCGTACCGTCGTACCACTTCCACCCGTAGGCCTATTCATCGAACTCGTGTGCTCCCTCGTTGAAACTTCTTGGCAGGGCGGACAGGACTCGAACCTGCAACCGACGGTTTTGGAGACCGCAACTCTACCAATTGAGCTACCGCCCTACGTGCCGGGCCGCGCTTTCGGCCGCTGGACTGCGTCGCTACGGTCTTCATGTACCCTCCGGGTACACTTCGGACCTAGGCTCCTTGCCGGCGACGGAAATCGAGACCCAGCGCCTTCGAACAGCCCCTTTCGGCGTTCGACCTTTGAACCGGAAAGACTGCTTCTACTTGGTTTCGCGGTGGGGGCGGTGGCAGCGGCAGAAGCGGCAATATTTCGCGAGTTCCAGCCGGTCCGTGGTGTTTTGTTTGTTTTTTTGCGTGTTGTAGTTGCGGCGCTTGCATTCCTGACAAGCGAGCACCACCATCACGCGATTCTCTTTTTTCGCCATATTCGTCGATCCTGAGTGCGGGCCGCGACGGCCGACATAAAAAATACGGACGCGCGGTCCGTTCCGGGCACGAGTGTACCACGACTTCGGACGGATTTCAACGCCCGCGCCGGGCCGGCGGAAGTCGTACCGCAAGGACGAACCTGCCGGGCGTGCCGCTTGAAACCGACGTCCCGTATACGTGTCCCGCCTGCTTCGAGCAGAACTTCGTGGCGGTCGACCCGAGCGGCGGACGCCGCCAGCGATTCGTCGAGGATTGCCCCGTCTGTTGCCGCCCGATCGATTTCGAGATCGCGGTCGACCGGGACGGCGATCCCGTCGTGGAGCGGGCCGACCTCGCCGAATAGGAACGTGCGCCCGAGACGATTCGAACGTCCAACCTGAGGCTTAGGAGTCCCCCGCTCTATCCAAATTGAGCTACGGGCGCGCACCGCTGGGGGCATTCTACGAAGCCCGGCCGCGATGCTTCTCGCTTGGGACCGGCGTCGCCGACGGATGAAAAGTCCATGAAAAGTCGAGCGGCGACGCGCCGGAACGCGCGGCCGTGCCGAAAACAGGAAGCGTTTTCGTCCTTACGACCACAGGAGTCCCTCATGTCGTCTTCCATTCGCGTCCACGCCCTGGGCTTCGCTTTCACCGCCGGCGCCGCGCTCCTCGCCGGGTGCAGCGGCAATGGGAACAACGTGAATTCGGCGGGCCTGCCCTGCGGCGCGCCGACCGGACAGTTCGCGCTCGTCTACCCGGCGCCGGGGTCGACGGGGATCCCCGACAATCTGCCCGGCATCGTCTTCGGTTCCACGAACGGCCTGAGCGGCTCGTATCAGGCCCTCTTGTTGCCCGCCGGCGCGTCCCAGCCGATCGACTTCGAATTCGTCGCGCCCGCACCGTCGCCGCTTCCCTCGCCCAACACGCTCCCGACGTTCAAGAATCCACAGTATCAGGAAAGCGCGTTGCCGCCGGGCACCCTCTTGCCGGCCGCGACGCAAATCGGCGTCTACCTCAACGACGGCACGTCGAACTGCACGCCGATCCTCGCTGGCTCCTTCACCACCCAATAGCGATTGCGCGCTGCGGAAATGGAGCGGCCCGTCCCCGGCGAAACGCCCGAGGTCGTCCCCATGCCCAGCCGGGTACACGAGCCGGCGGGGGCCGTTGTCGCCCCGAGCTTGTCGAAGGGTCAGAGGAGCTAATCTTGAGTCTCACGCAGAGCGCGCAACCGCCCATGAACGCGGCCCCGGCGGGGTTCTCGATCGAGCGCGATTTGCCGAGTGGTTTCGCGGCGTTCTACCGGCCCTTACACGAGAGCTTCACCAAGCGACAACAGGTCCTGGCCGCAACGCGCAAGAGCGTCCTCGAGGCCTCGCATGGCGGCCGGCTGCCGAACTATCTGCCGCCGTCGCCCGCGACCACCGACGCGTGGCGGATCGAACTCCCGGACTGGTGCCAAGACCAGCGCAACCAGATGACGGGGCCGGCCGACGAGGCGGATCTGGTCGTCAAGATGCTCAATTCCGGTGCGCCGGGCGTCATGCTCGATCTCGAAGACTCCATGGCAAACGAGTGGGATCACACGCTACTCGGCGTCCGCAACGTCATCTCGGCGCTCTACGGTGAGTTGACGTACGAAGACAAGAAGCGCGGCGGCACCGTCGCGATCAAAGATTCGCCGACCGTCGTCTGGACTCGCGTTCGGGGGCTGCATCTCAATCAGGCGGGCGTCTATGCGGACGAGTTGACCTCCGCGTCGCTGTTCGATCTCGCGTCGCTCGTCTATCAGCTCGACTTCTCGCGGCTCAAACATCCGCTCGCGATCTACATTCCGAAATCGGAAGCTGCGGACGAGGGCCTGTGGTGGCGCGACGTGCTGCAGACGCTTGCGGAACTCAAGGGTCAGCCAAAGAATTACATCAAGTGCATGGCGCTCTGCGAAGCGCATCCGTTCGCATTCCAAATGGAAGAGTTCGCCTACAATCTGCGCGAGCATCTGCTCGGTCTCAACCTCGGCCGTTGGGATTACATGGCGAGCCTGATCCACTTCAATCTCAACGACCCGAATTGGGTCCTACCGGATCGCAATACGATTCCGCACGACGTGCCCTTCTTCCAGAATCTGCGGACGCTGATCCCGTCGATCTGCCACAAGCACGGCATGCTCGCGATCGGCGGCATGACGGCGCTCTTCCCGAGCCGCGAGGATCCCGAACTCAACGAGCGCGCCCTGGCCGTGCTCGCCCAGGACAAGAAAAACGAAGCGAATTGCTTGATGGACGGCGCCTGGACCGGCCACCCCGATCAAAACGCGATCGCCGTCGCACAGTTTCCCGAACCAAATCAGATGGGCAGCTACACGCCGGCGTTCGATAGCCGGCCCGATATGCGGCCGTCGGTCGTAGGCGTGGGGAAAACGACGATCGACGGCACGCGGGCCGCGGTCCGCACCGTAATCCGCTACCGCAACGGCTATCTCAACGGTAAGGGTGCGAGCCTGCTCGACGGATACATGGAAGATCTCGCGACCGACCGCATCTACCGCTTGATGATCGCGCAGCGCATCAAGCACGGAATGCACTCGAGCGCGGAGGTCAGCGCCCTCTTCGACGAAGAGCTTCCGAAGCTGATCGAATCCGGAAAAGACGCCGGAACCCCCGAGACGCTTCGCGAGGCGCGCCGCATCGGTGAAGAGATGATCGCGAGCGGCGTGTTCGATCCGGTCTAGTTTCGCAACGAAACGAAGACTAGTCTAGCGCGCTCGTGCTTGCGACGATAACCTTCACCGATATCCTAGACGCTTCCGCAATACCCCTCCTGACGCTCATTATTGCGGCCGTACCGTTAATCGACAGCCTAAGGGCAAGCGGCAACGCGGATCCAAGAGCGAGGCGGCTCGTCACGATCGTCATGATGACTGCATTGGTCGTTCTATTCGTGGTACAGTCGGCGAGCAGCGTCAAGGATAATGACGCCAACATGGCCCTTCGAGACATCGTGACGGACCAAAGCTCGGCATTGAAAAGCCAGGGGCAACTGCTGGACCGCGTCAACGTTAATGTAGACAAGTCCGTGGCATCGCTTCAAGCAATCGAGCTACGGCTCCGATCCTATGGCGTCTCGCCTGCGATTCAAGACACGATTTTGCGGAGCCTTACGGCCCATACCTACGTCGCGAACCTGAATCGCAGTACCCTTTCGAAAGACGTCAAAATCGTCTATTTTCCGAAGGACGTCGATGGGACGAAGGTCATCACCAATTTAAGGAACTTGGGCTACGTCGTTACAACCGGCGTCTCTAATATTCGCGATGAGCCGACGAACGCCATTTGGGCTGGGGACGACGTCAACATCGCCGACGTCAAAGCGATCGCGCAGACGCTCATGCAGGCGGGCGTCCTTTTTCGTTCCCTCGAACGCTTTTGCCATCCAACCCCCGGAAAGACCATCCAAATCGGCGCCGACGATTTTGCGAACGATCGGCCGGCCTACACATCGGCGCAGATCCACGATCTCAGAGCGCCGCTTCCGCGCGATTGCTCAGGCCAAGAGAGCCCGTAAGGCCGGAGATACGGCAGCCATCGTTACAGATAGTCACGACTGTCGGGCCAGACGGAGGCGAGCGGTTTTCGCAGGCCTCGACAGATGGCGATGGGCAGATCCTGCTCGGAATCGATGCCCCAGCGCGACCTGAAGGTCGTCACGACGGTCCTGCCGGCGTAGAGCCGGTCGGCTGCGAAGCACGTGCCGCCGGCCTGGACGAGCACGTTCCCGCTATTTCCCCGCAGACCCCAGAGCCAATACTGGTTGTGCGTGCTGAGGACCGGAATGCCCGGTGCGAAAAACTCCACGGCGGCCGCGGTCCCGTAGTTGTCGGCAAACACCACCGCTTGCGATCGTTCTTCCGGCGGCAGCGAATCGTAGGCGTGTTGAAGCGCGGCAGCGAGTTCCGGCCACCCGTGCATGTCGGCCCAATCGCCCGGCAACTTCGATGTTTCACGGCCGTGTTCGGTCGCGAGCGCGGCCTTCGGAATATGAAGCGCACGACCGATTGCGGCGGAGTACCCGACGAAAGCCTCCTCGGGTAAGACGGGAACCGCGAACGGTTCGAAGACGAGCCCGACGATCGCGGCGTACGCTACGAGGCTCGCGCGAGCAAACTGACGACGGCGCGTCCAAAGCTCGATCGGCACCGCGCCGGCGGCGATGACGATCGGATAAACGCAGCCCGGATAGTAGTGCTTGCCGTGAAAGACGATCATCTCGGCGATCAAGAGCACGTAGGCGAGACCGAGAAACCGGAAATCCACTCGCCGGAAGAGCCACACGACCCCGACGATCCAAACCGGCGCGAGAAAAGGAATCGTAATCAACAATTCTTGGACGAGATAGAGGATCGGCCCCGCGATCACGTTCTTCCCCGCCTGGCCGTTGCGCAGCAACTCGAGCATCGGGAATCCGTAGTGCCATTGCCAGAGGAAATTCGGTAGCGTGACGAGAGCCGCCACGCCGCAGCCGATCGCGAAGTAACGATTGCGCATGATACGCCGCGCGGGCGTGAGCAGGATCCCGCTGAAGAGCGCCGCGAGAAAGAACAGCACGCTGTACTTGCTTTCCAGCGTCACTCCCATCGCTACGCCCGCGCCGAGCCACAGGCGCGGATCGCCGCCCTTTGCGATGCGTAGCACGAGGAGCGCGATCAGCGGCCACGTGAAGAGCCCGACCTCATCGGTCGAAACCTTGTCGCCGAAGCTCGTCAGAACAGCCGTAAAGAAGAATATCAGCGCCGCGAACGCCTGCGCGAAGCGGCCTCCGCCGAACTCCGTCACGAGCAGGCACGTCGTAAAAACGCCGGCCGCTGCGAAGAGTGCGGGCACGGCGCGCAAGAGGAAGAGCGAATGTCCGAAGACTTGGGTCGCCGCGGCCATCAGCGGCACGAGCGGAGGCTGATCGACGTATCCCCAATCGGGATGCCGCCCGCACATGATGAAGTACAGTTCGTCTCGGAAAAAACCGTAATGCGGATTTGCGAGCAGATGGACGACCAGCGTAACGAGCGCCGCAACGGTCGGAACGACGAGATCCTTACGCATGCCACCTCACAGGGATCGAAAGCGCCCGCGCCCGCAAGCGACGGCCCAAGACCTCGCGGACTACTCGGCCGACGAGCATTCGTTTCGAAAGCGTATGAATCCGGATTGCCGAAGACATTGTCGAACATCTGATGATCCATCCGCATGCTCGCGCTGTAGCTCATATCGAAACCGGACGTGAGGAACGTCCACGTCGGTACGAAGCGGAGAAGACGAACGACGAACCGAGTCGAAACGGAAGTCTTCGGTCGGTTCTCCGCGTAACGTTGAAGCCGGATGATCCGGCGCCCAACGCGGCGCTTAGCGCACCGGCGACTGCTGACGGACATCGCGTGGAGCCCTCGATGGGGATTGAACCCATGGCCTCATCCTTACCAAGGATGTGCTCTACCACTGAGCTACGAGGGCGAGCCGGAATCGTTGGAGCGGGCGGCGGGAATCGAACCCGCGA
>Ga0116227_10004876_pt1 | contig 28747 bp, 23 predicted proteins | sample S1TSphgellanicum_FD_89693 | JGI IMG/M metagenome (GOLD analysis project Ga0116227, IMG submission 89693) | Host-associated microbial communities from peat moss isolated from Minnesota, USA - S1T2_Fb - Sphagnum magellanicum MG | ecosystem: Host-associated > Plants > Peat moss > Unclassified...
GGACTTGCCACGGGCACTTGGACACACAAGACTCACCACGGCCCGGACTCGGGGGAAGCCACCACCTTCCCCCATATATTATTCTCTGCGGCTGGTCGCAGAGGCTACATCCGAATGGCACAAATTCCCGGGACTCCCGAAATGGAGTCCCGAAATTGTCTTGGCGGGACTCCCGGAACTTTGAACCGCCATAACTCCCGACTGCAGAGTTGGATCGCAACGAGGTTTAAACCAAAGTTGTAACCCTCGTCGAGATCTTTCCAACGCCATGTCGCACACTCAAATCGGACGTCGGGAAGAGGTCGATTCCCGACTTTTAGTGGTCGGGAGTCAAACTGCCAGTTTGACTCCTGGCTCTTCTTTTGCCCATAACTTGGGCTGCAGATGTCCGAATGGCCAATGCGAGGGCATTTTCGATATCTACGTTTCAAGACCTTTTCAATGACACCAAGAACACCCCAGTGCGAGGTGTTTTGCCCCTTGCTGTCGAGCTCTAAACATTCAGGAGTCCCGGAGGACTCTAAATCCTTAACTTTTCCAAGTGTTGGGCTTCACCCCCACACTTGGCCAAAGTAGGGGTGCGACAGTTTTCATCTGTGGTTTCGTTGTTACGACATATTTTGAAATTTGTGGTACCAACAATGCACGTTGAGCTTCTATGGGTGTCATCCTTTATTCACAAAACATAGCCACCTCCTTATGCAACTATAACATGGTCCTTTTCATTGTAATGTGTAGTTGCAGTCCTCATATAGGACTATAATCATGCTTGAAACACAATGGTCAAAAAACTATCTACAGTTGGTGTTTACAATCTGGCATGATCCAACTTCTATATATGCTCATAGTACACTTCGATTTGCTTAGTCTTTCCATGCTTGATATTATTGAGCTCCATGTAAATTTGTTCATCATTTTGAGTCTTTTGATGACATTTACAAAATGCTTGTGTTAGCTTAAAAAATGTATAGTAAAAACTTTTTGACACGTAATTATGGGACTAATCTAATGTCGTCACTTTCAATATGTAGTTAAATGCATTCATGATGTACAATTCTTCAAAGGTTTCTCCATTTGCTTTAACATCTACATGAAACACTCTCACATGAACATTTAAATCTTCATCATTTTTGTAATTTGGATATTTCAAAGTTGATCAATATGGCCTAGCCACTAAGCCCCCCTACTCCAGGATTCACCACTGATCAAATTCTCTATCATTCATAGTTCAATGGAATCAGTGGTGGCCATCCCATAATCTATTTGCTTGGGTTGTCATGATCGATGTTGTATAAACCATTTGAGGTTTTGAAATGGGTGTTGTTACCCTACTTGGAACTTCATAGGTTTGGTTTATTCTTCTTCCAAATTGATTGTACTTACTAATACATAGTATGTAGCTTGGCCATTTTCAAATTTACTTTTTTTTCTCAATGGCTTAGACTCTTGTCTAAACTTACATGCTACAATAATTATATCTAGCATCACAAATCAAATTTGTTGTTCTTGTGAAACATTTATCGATATTTGAGGTATCCCAACCATCATTCTAGTCATTCTTGATGATGGTGTTAACTTTGTAGACAACCTAGCTCCAATTATATAATATTCATTTGTATTTTTTATGGTATAGAATCTAGTCTTACAAAAAATGGTTCTACCTTACTCACATTAGGAGACTTAGGAATTTTAGTCTATTTTGTACAAATTGTTCTTCCCCCAAACCAATTCCCTGCATCTTTTCTTCTAAATGGTTTTGAACCTATTTTCTCATTTGTGGTTGTCCTACAAAGTTTATGTTCAACATTTTTTGTCCCACATGTCTAATAAATCCATCCCTCATTTCACTATCAATCCATGGGCATTTTGTGATGACATGGCCTCTACCTCTATAGAAAGCACAAATTTTGGAATTTTTTTTTAACCAACCTCATTGAATATTCATAATCATAATTTTTATGTTTTGGATTCCTTCTTTTCTTTTGATTCTTTTGCATATGTGATCCTTTTGAAATGGTAATGTCTCCTTTAGAACGTTCACTTGTGCATCGTTGTACATAAAGGTTCTTAGATAATTTGCATCCGCCCACTCTGGGATACTAGGATTGTAGTTACCTTCCATGTCCCAATCCTCTATTGGTTCATGATATTATGGCGATGTTGACTAGTACACAAATGGTGCATTTGTGAGTCTATTGTAATAATGCCATTAACAATTCACATATTCCAAAGTTGAAGAATTTTCAAGGTTCACTAATTGCAATTTGTCCCTAGGATTTTTCTTTTCTCAATGTTCTTGAACAACAAATGGTGCTTGAAAAACATGGATATCCCTTTCTTTTGGGTATACTTCAAACTTGATCCCCTTCTCTAGAAATTGCCTTCTGTATTGGGACATCTCTACGGACCCCATGTCCATACTTTTTTTCTCATTCCAACTCCTATTGAAGACACCTAATGTCTTGCAGGTCATTCTTTACAAACTTCTAGGTTCCAAAACTATACCCATGTTTGGTGTTTCATACACTTCTTGGTTTACATCCCAATTTTTTTCAAGATTGGAATTCATGTTTTGATGCATGGCTTCTTGATCCATTTGCCTTTGCAAATGATTTATATAAATCTTAAATTTCCTTCAATTCTCAATATATTCAACTTAAGTCCTTACAACCTTTCTTGTTTAAACCTCCGTCTTCTACTTCTAAAAATTTAGAAATCCAAATCTACAATAAATTAAGATATCCTCTTTGGACTTTCAAGATCTTATACAAGACAATGATCTCAATAAATCAAAACTGCTCACAATATTGTTGGTTTTTGTTTGCTTAAAAAAAAATTGTCCCTAAGATGGTTGCCAAATGGTAGGCCCATATTTTATCCAAAATTTATCTTTGCCTACTAATAAAACAATACAATCATACTCTCAAAAATATTTTCAAGGTTCACAATCTAAGGTTTTATTCATAATAATTTTCTATATATAATGTTTTCAAACAATTCTCTCATTACAATTATTGTTCATTTTCCTCATATTCTTTATTCTTATAAATAATAAAAATCTATAATTAGGTTTCAATTTAATTAGAAAAGCACACTAATTCAAAATAATCTCCATGTTTCTTCATTAATATCCCACTACTTTCTTTACTCAAAATTCAATATCTCAAACACCTGTAGTATTAAGTGTAGAAATCACAATGGAAAAGATGAAAAATCTATGGTTTGAAACCCAATAGAACTTTAAACTTCTCACTATCTCTATTTTAATTCTAGCAATTGTCTCAGTCTCTTTATGTGAAAAGAAAAAATCTCCTATAATTACTCAACCTTTGTAATTACATTCTAAATTATTCACTCCAAAAGTAATTTGAATCCTCAACTAATGAAATGTCTTCATCCTACCAACTCACGAACCATTTGCATTCCGCCTTGTTTAATTTTTGCCATAAACTTAATTCTATTCTACCTTGTTTAATCATTGCCATACATCGGATAACATTTTGGTTCACCATTCACAAGTTTTATGGTGTTGGTTTGGGTTTAAGTAACCCCAATTTACTTTTGAGCTCCTTTGTGATAATGTTCATTCCATCTCCCCCCATCCAAAATAACATCATCAATTGTGTGTTTTTCAAATTTGTACATTAATCATTACAATATGGTTGTCTATTTTTACTATGGTAAAACCATTTTCCATGGCAACTTCATTGACTCAAAATGTAGAAGTTCCTTAAACAAGTTTGTATAAAATTGTGGTTTTCATTGGTTTCATTTTCTTACTTCAAATACCTTTTCAAATCACGTGTTATCTTTAATAATTGTCCCAAGTTCAAGGTCTACTTGGTTTTTACCCTTGTATGTTGATATGAAGATTATTTTCAATAGATTTAATTTAAATAGACACCATAGGTGGTGCATATACCGCAAAAGGTACTTTAGCCACCCGAACAATATCAAACAATCTTGCCCCATTGGTACTCTAATCCCTTGGATTAGTTTGTACTTCCTTTATGGTTTGTTTGCTTGTAGCTACTAAATAATCTCCATAAACAACTTTTTCAACTTCTTTTCGTTATTCCAATTTTTAGCATTTTTGTTTTGAATGGTTCCCCTTCTTTAAACCCTTGGTTTTCATTTGTCTTACTACATATAGTAACCTCAACCATGTTAACTAATGCAATTGGTGTTTTTTTATAACTATAAGTCGATTTTTTGCTAGTTTACATTCTTGTCCTTAAATAAGTTTTGCATTTCACTAAACCTTGTACAATCAACCATCTCGTGCCCAATAACACTATAAATGTGACATGGGTAGTTCATAGATTTAAGAGATTTATTAGATTTAGCAATCACCTCTAAGACTATGACCACAAGTTCCTCCTTGTTGCAACATGTCTCCACTATATGATTGGTCCGATTATAATTAATATAAAATAGAATAAGTTAAAAAATAATTATTGGTTTTCATCAAAAAATTGTTCACCAATGTTAACAATTTTTTGTAATACACTTCCACCTTCTTCATTTTGCCATGTTTGAATTTTTCAATTACATATACACCTATTCATCACTTTTCACCATCTGAAACTGCTTACAAAATGTCTGCTCCAACTTAGTGAATGCACAATCATTATGTTTTCCCAAAAGAATTGATCCCATTTCAAGATTATATTTCAAAAGGAAAATGTAAATAGGTTCACAATGTATTTTTCCTTGGTCTCCCAATTGGTTTTTATTATAGCTTTGAACACTCGCACGTGTGAATTAGGATGGGTATCCTTGACATATGGAGGATATGGAAGATGTTTTCTAACATGCTCCTTATTGGGTTTTATTATTGTAGCACTATTTGCCACATGTGGTACCCAAGTGGGTAATGATGTACTTCCCATGGTAATTAAAAGAAATATATTATTTCCACCAACTAGTGAAACTATGACTCCATTATACGATATTGGGTAACAAACTCCCACTATTTGCATTTTTATAATAATAATAGGTCATGTTGCACTCCTACAAGTATTGAAGGAATGTACGGATAAGACATTTGTAAACCCTAAACCCTATTTGCAATCCTTGTTTCAGTTTTATGGGTGGGATTGCAAAAAAGTAAACAGCTGAACTTGGATGTGAGAAATATTTTGGTAGGTTCACATACTGGGCACCGATGGAGATGCTCTCCAGTGGTGATCGGTATGTGATCCTGCACAGTAAAATTGGACGAAGGAAATCCAACACATGCCGGTTTGGCTCAGGAAAATGGTTTTGGCTCAGCATAATTGCCCAGGGAAACTGTGGCTGGTGAAAGGTTCAGCAACGCTGTGCACCTGCAGAAAGGAGTCTAATAAATATGATATAGCTGGTGCTCGGTGTTTCTGATTGGCCCATCATAATAATTGGTCCAGGTGGCTTACTATTAGTAGTCCCACACCTATTTGCTGTCCCAATTTCAGTTTTATTGGTGCGTTCAAGGGCCCATGCTTAAGGGATGATTTCACAATTAAATGGACTACGGTTAAGGGACAACTTCATGCTTGAAGGCCATGCTTAAGGGATGACTTCACAATTAAATGGACCATGGATAAGGGACAAGTTCATGCTTGAGGGCCCATGCTTAAGGGATGAATTCACAATTAAATGGACCATAGTTATGGGACAAGTTCATGCTTGAGGGCCCATGCTTAAGGGATGAATTCACAATTAAATGGACCATGGTTAAGAGACAAGTTCATGCTTGGGGGATGATGGTTAATGGGACAAGTTCATGATATGACATCCACATGAGAAGCACAACTCACCACAGTATGACCTGAGATAAGAATGAATATAATTGCAGTGAAAAAGCCAACCAGATAAGGGACAAACTCATGATTAATGGACCTATAGTTAAGGAATGAATTCATGCTTCAGAAGGACTGAGGTTGCAAGGAACAAAGTCACGATTAAGGGACTCATAGTCAAGGGACAAAATTCATGCTTGAGGCAGCTAGGTTGTTCAGGGATGAATTCCATGCTTTGTAGGAGGGGTCTGGTTGTAGTAAGGAATGATGTTCATGATTAAAGGACAGATATTTAAGGGCCAATATTCATGCTTAACGGACAATGGTTGTTGTAAGGGACAATATTCCAGCATAAGGGACGATGGTGGTTGTAAGGGCTGATATTCATGCTTAAAGGACAATAGTTGTTGTAAGGGACGATAGTCATGCTTAAGTGACCGTGGTGGATGTAAGGGACAATATTCGAGCTTAAGGGATAATCATGGTTATAAAGGGACAACTTTCATGGTTGAGGGGGGACCATGGTTGTAAAGAATGACGAATTTTCATGCTTGCAGGACCATGGTTGTAAGGGCCAACATTCAAGCTTAAGGGACAATGGTTATAAAGGGACAACTTTCATGGTTGAGGGGGGACCAGGGTTGTAAAGAATGACGAATTTTCATGCTTGCAGGACCATGGTTGTAAGGGCCAACATTCAAGCTTAAGGGACAATGGTTATAAAGGGACACATTACATGCTTGAGGGGGCCCGTGGTTGTGAGGGCCGGTTTGTATGATGTGGCATCCATGTGGCAAGGATGAGTGCTGACAGTCTGACAGACTAGTCGAAATGGTAGAAGAGTAACCAACCAGATAATGCCACGTGTTGCCGACTGTAGAGTACGTTCTTGTCAGGAAAACTCGATAGGTAGCCTACACACGACTACACACCACAATAGTGTAGAAAAGCAAAGCGGAGGAAGAAAGCTCTGCTTCGCGTGCTCTGCGTGCTGCTGTTCTGACAATTTTCTGGAACCTCTCTTTTGAAAAGAAATACCAGAGAAAGAGAGAGGATTATCGATCAGGGCTGTAGTTTCTTGTGTCTGTGTCAGAAACTGTATAGGATCAATAGGGAGTTTGGAGGTTGGTGAAGATTTGGATCCACAATAGAAGAGATATGGCAGGGTTGCAGCAGGAGATCGCATCAAGTATGCAAGCAGTCGGGCTTTCCGATGATGATGCCGGCGTTCAACGCCTGAAGCTGATCAATCAAGCCACGTTCTTCCGCTGTGTAGAGGAGGATAATGCCAATATGCTGCAGGTCATACTCAAAAACCGCAAGATCGACGTCAATGCTTACAATGACGAGGTGAGAGAAAAGTCTTATTAGATTGCCAGCCAGCACTTAGTCCAGAATTTGGAGTTTGTTTGTTTTGTTCTCTCTATGCTATTGTTGTTGTTGCTGTTGTTGTTGAAAAATGCTGAACTCCCGTTCTCAGTTCTTAGACTTAGGAAGCCTGGCCTTATATCTGTGAATCCTATTTCCGATCAAGGATCGACAATCTGAACATATCTCTGTTCTCAGAAACCCCGCTGTAACCCCGCTGTACCTCGTGCATTCTGCTAACGTTTGGAACAAATGTTATTATCTCATCTGTGTTGCCATGCATCTACTGGATCTGCATCCTTCTCCTCTCTCTTGTTCTGTCGATTCACAACACCAACAGAAAGGAGAATGATTATTGACATCCAGTACAGATGCTTCAGTCTAGAGCCGCCAATGGTTGACACAGCACAAGCAAAAGAAGGCAAACAGTTTGTCAAGACCTTTGAAGGAGAGTGTCAAACTGTAGTTAGGTCTGAGTAGAAGGGGGCTCAGGGAGGCAAGAGATTGATGACAGTTCTGTTTTGCAGGGTGTGACAGCACTGCATTGGGCAGTCTACAAGTATGAGAACAGCCGGAGTTTGGAGATAACAAGGATATTGCTTGATAATGGCGCAGATGTATGCCTTAAAGCGGCAGTCCCACCATCAGCTCAGAAGATCTCACTTGCACACAAGGACAAAAGGTCATCATCACATGGAGAGACCCTATTGGAAACCAGGAGAATTACTCTTGGCCAAAAGACTCCACTGCTCATAGCTTTGGAGTTGAAATCGTCTCTCTATCTACGGGGTGGGTGATCTTCACAACTCTGCCATTTCCTTCAGATGAATCTTGGCGGCAATATTTGAGCATCATGAAAGATGAAGTACTTGCTGATCCAACCAGTCAGTTGGTGCACACTCAGCTGCCTCCCTCAGGAATTGAGGAGAGCTGAAAGGATGTCTGACATAGGCAGTTTTCTGCAAGCACTGATTTTTGCATTGGCCTCTCCCACTTGGATGCACATGGCACATACTAATCAGATTATTGAAGTGATTCAAATTAGATTTCTTTTCAGGCAGTTAACTGTCCCTTGGATAGCTGGGCATTTCTGGCTGTTTTGAATGGTTGAAGCCCTCGTATGTGTGAGCAGGGTGGGAATATCGGCATTGGGATGGCATGCTTAAGCTTCTGGCAGGAGCAACCATTGATCATTACCATGGAAAGAATGAACCAGCTTCACCGAGGCCAATGGCTACTACCATCCAGCAAAATTGGGCCAAGGTTTTTGAAAGTGGAAAGCATGAGTTGGTTGAAGTCTGGGCAGAGGGGAAAAACATCACTGTCCTCAAGCTCCTCCTATCTGAGGCATCAAAGGTAGACATTTCTCTGTCACCAATCTCATGTAATGGTCTCTGTTTATGTCATTGAAAATGGAGGATTACACAGAGAGTTCGTTGTATCTAGTTGTTACCTTGCTCTCTGGATTACTGGCAGGATTCTTAATTGCTTGCCTCTATCAACTACATCATGGAGAGTCTGTTTTGACATGTACTCCTATTGGCAGGTGATGATAGAGTTTTATTTAGCACACAGGAGCTTGTGACTATGAAAAGAATTCTGTTTGTATCACCTAAGATTCAGTTGCCCCAAGTAACACATGGCTCTTGTGGGATACTGTCTAGATATCTGAAGGTTTTAAGTGCATCTCCTACTATTATGTTCAGGTCCTAAAGTTGAATCTTGAGATTGCGGCAGCGTCATATTCCAATAGATTGGATCTCAATGAAGCATCCTTCAATGTGGTGAAGGCAATGGTTGCCTTTCTTTATACTGGTGAGGTTGACCATCACTTCATGGAGCAGAGGGGTCTTGATCTTCTACTTGCAGCTCACAAGGTGTGAAGAATTTGAAGCCTTTTCTTCAGATGTACATAGGGAAGCAGCGTTTTGATATCCTTTGTAAGGGAGTCATAAAATTTGAGTTGACTAACAACAAGAATAGTTGTCTTGCTCTCTTTGTCCACTCATTGATTGGGGTATTATCAGGTTCAACAACATAAATTGCCTGTGAAATACTTAGAGTAGTCTACCACCTTAAACAAATGTGCCAGTGTATTCCAAAGGCCGATTCATTCCTGAGGAACATAGTACCAAATGCAAAATAGTAATGCTACGATAGTGGTGGTTTTTGCAGTATGGTATAACAAGCTTGGTCTTCATTTGTGAGGACTTGATCCAGGCTACACAAGGTAATGCACATTATGGCACCAATCCTTTTAATTGTTACCGACATGACTTATGTTCAGTTTAAAACCTGAATTTGTGTTTCTGTAATCGGATCTTCTTTCAGATAATTGGATAAAGCTCCTGTCAGTGGCCTTGGAGTGCAACTCAGATAAACTTGCATTGAAATGTGCAAACTCAATCAAGGGAGTAATGGATAAACGACATGAATCTTCCCATGTTCTGAGGACAGGCTTCTCAGATGTTCAAAGCAGCCCAAACCAGCTATTTTCATCCTCATAATCCAGTTTCAAGGTTCCTTCATGTAAGTTATCTACCAATTATTCCTATGCGTATGTCAATGTTGCTAATGAAAAAGCAGAAAATAGAGCACTCTCTGTTCCACAGCTCACAAGGAACTAGATGCTATGAATAATCAAAATTCATTGAATGGGAGGTATGCAGAGCAAGGTTTTGCTGCAAATAAAGCATGACCCTCTCAGCTGTCAAGAGCAACAGGAAATATTGTAATCCAGTTTGGTGATCTACATCCTCAAAACCCCCATTTGAGAGACATCATTGCTATTGACAACAGATAGTCAAGCAGATGTATATATCATGCACTTAGTAGCTCATCTCACTGAATATATTGACATGAAATCGTTGAATAATAAGTTATGGACATGGATCTCATTTGAATTTTCCTTGAGTGGGTATACTCACTATGATCAGTACTTAGTTCTTTGGGTTTGTGAGAAAAGGTTGTGTCATACTAGTTTACATTATCAACACTTTCTAGTTTGTGCCTTTCATATATAAGTTCTGAAGGGGTGCAATCACATAATGAAAAAAATTCCACGAATTTGCATCTCATTTCTCTTCAATTAAATTTGAATTCAATTCCATTGAATTTTAATCCAATTGTTCAATTTAATTTAATTGATTTGAAATTGAATTTCAATTCAGTTTGCATGCAATGTCATTCAAATAACTCACTTGAAATTTAATTTTCAAAAAATCAATTCATTTTTGTCATCAATTGATCATCACTAGTAATGTGAAGCCCAAGTGTAATACTTTTAGTATAATAACTATAATATTAATTAATTTGTATGAGCTCAAACTAATTTAGGCTCAATTTTGTTTAAATTTTCAAATCATCTATTCAATTTTTCTAAGCTATGGTAGATCATTTGGGTCTAAATATTTAATAAAAGGATTTCTAATAAATATATAAATGGCATGACGCTTTCAATTAATTTCAGTCTATTCTCAAACTAATTTCAATTCAACTTAGTTTACATTTGATTGAAATTTTCATGTTCTATTAGATTTGTCTAGGCCACAACCATTCCAAACATCCATTTCAATTGCATATTGGTTGATTTTTGGATTGGTTCCAAATGGGTTTTGATTAGACCAAGTTGATCCTCGTCACACTTCAAATTATTCAATTATGGTGATAATCCAAGTTTGGATCAATTTTGTTCTATTTTTATTTTTATTATTTAAGTCCAATCTCATTCACATTTTTTATATAATTTCATCCATAGCCCTCCTAACCTATGTGAGTTCAAATCTTTCATGCTTAGACAATCCTTAAGCCAAAATTGGTTGGGGGATGGATGGTAAGTTTATCTTTTTATACACATCATAATAGTTTAAAACAAAATACTTGTTTGTTATTTTGGAGTAGTGTTTTTTTTTTTTTTTTGGGTCCAATTGTTTTAATGTGGAATTGTTAGTAATCATTCCAAACAAGATTTAGCCAATTTTAGAGAAAAGTTTGTAGATAACTATTGAAATTGAATGAAAATTGCCCAAAAACTGAAGTGTGTCAGCATTTTAATGAAAATTTACCCGAAAGTATTATTTTTGGACATGTTGACAAGTTCTTATAAAAGCATAACAAATTTGCAAAAAACAATTATTTATTTCATGTCAACATTTTAGCACAATTTTTTTTCTCAAAGAAAAGTTTTTTCTTGTCATGTGAAAAGTTTATGAAGATTATTTGAATAGGGTGTTTTTGACCTTTAACCAAATCAACAAGGTTAAATTCCTTATTCAAAGCTTATGATCAAGAGAAAGGTCATGGGTGCAAGTTCTAAAGTTCTAAAAAAAAATTAAAAATTAAAATGAGTAGTCAGCATGCAATGAATCTACACGGATGCATTAAACGATAACTTTCTTGTTATGAAAAAACTGAGTTCGTTTCCACACAACCTTGAAACATGATGACAAATTTAATGTATTTGCAAAAAAAAAAATTGAAACTCTTAATGTAATGAATGATTTTACATGCTCAAGAAAAAAAAGAGTGATTCAGACAAATAAAAATATAAAGAATTGGAGGAAAATACAACACGTTAACAAAAAGTAACTTGAAAATGACTATTTTTGTACTTTTGCATTTGTTGATAGATCATTATATTCAATACCACAATAAGGATTTTTCTTTATCATTGAGTTTTCAGAGGAATGCATTTTGGAAATTGAACAAATCTTCATTTGTTATTTTATTCCCCAATGGTCTCCAATGTTTCATTTTCTAAAATAATGTGATAATGTGATGGTCATCATCAATTTCATGATAAAAATGTAGTTGGTCAATACTAGTTGTTCAAAACTAGATAATCAAAAAATAAATTTATGGGGTTGAAAACAAGGGAAAAATAAATAAATCCAGATATTAAACATATATATTGAAATTGAACGAAATACCTAATTCCTCCAAGTTCATGTATTGCATCAAAAGTCTAATACAATGATTTTTTAAAGTGGCCCATTAATTTTCTTTCTTTATGGTTTTGTTATTCAATTCAAGTCTTGAACCCTTACCACTTCTTAATGTTAGTCGTTGAGATGGAAACATTATACAATCAATATTGTGTCATTTTTTGATCAATATTATTTGAATATTGAATTAATTTTTTTTCACAAAAATTAAATCCCAATTTTCAATTGAAAATAGATAATAATTTCACAAATTTGTGTTGCAAATTTTTTTAACTTTTGAAAAAATATTAATATAATTTTTTCAATATTTTTAATACAAAAATTAATTTTAATTCTATATATATAAAGCATGTAAAACATAAAATATAAATTGACACATTTAATTATGAAATGAACATTTAAACATTAATGGTAAAAAAAATGAAAGTAAAAGATCACTTACATATTAACATTATTCAAAAGTGATTGGAGGCATTCTTGATTATCAAAAAAAAAAATCCTTTTCATAACATTAAAAATCATGTTGTTGACACATGCATCTCACATTTCATCATTATGAAGCATTTGATTGATGTAAAACAATTGTACCTTGAGTTAATGAATTCTAATGTGAATTTTTTTTGTGCATAAAAATATTTCGAAAAATTTATTCACTAATCTCTATATGAAATTTCAAAATATTTTTTTTCTTGTGACTTTTTTTTAAAAACATGACAATAATCAACATAAAATGATTTTCACAATTTCATTATGTTGATTTGCAAGGTAAATTTATCAAACGATTATGCACAATGAAATGTCTATGATCCCATTTTCAATGAAAATATTAGTTTAAAACATATAAATCATATACACATTTTCACACTTGCAAACTTTTTGAACAAGAAAAATTAATGAAAATGTTTTGAATGTCTTTTATAAACTCAACCAGATCATGGGAACAATTTTTCTGAACCATTTGTTTCATAATAATTCTCCAAATTAATGTTAAGGCAAAGTTATAATTATTCAATATCTTATCCAATCAAAATTAAATTTGATTATATTAAATTAAAATAGTTGAAAAGTATAATTAGTTCAAAAAACAATTATTTATCTTAAATTTTATTTTTTGGATGAGCACAACATTCTTTAGATGCACCTTTATTCTTCATTTTTATTTTGAAATTATGAAATACAATGTTTGTTGACATTTTTGTTACATTCTTGAAGTATTTAAAATTACACAAAGATTTTATGATTCTATTTTTTTAAACCAAATAATAACTGATGAGAAATTGGTGAAAATGTGGATGATGAAAATAATGAAAATAATCTTTTGGTACTATTTATTTATTTATTTCATTTTTCTGTATTCAAAATTGAATTGGTATAATTATGTATTTTCAAAGTACTTGCAAATATTTGAATTGAATTTTCTTTCCGAATTTTTGAGAAATAAACTGTAAAAACAAATTAAAATTTTGAATTTTTTTGCACATATATGTATTCATATGTTGAACACTTTGATATAACTTTTTTTGTCAATGAATTTTTTTTTCATCATTAAAAGTATTCACAAAGTTGTGAAAAATGATGCAATTTTTTGAGTTACTTTTAAAATAATTTCCAAGTTAAAATGAAATGGCAAAAATTATTTTAAATTTTTTAAAGGAATCTATAGGTGTTAATGAAGTAGATTAGAAATGTTCATGAAAAAAACGAAAAAATTCAATTGTTTTTAAATGTTAAAAGAAATGAAAAATGTGGGAAAAAAATTAACAAAATAATTTTATTGTACATTTTATCTTCAAAATGGATTTATGTAAAATTCTTTGATTTACTCATTAATATTTTTTTAACTACAAAGTTCTACATTATGTATTAAAAGATTGTCCAAAGGATGTCCATGTAACATTTTAAATATTTGATAGCATTTTTGTGTTAATATTCACACTATGCATCATTGGAATAGGATAAATGGAATTCACTAATTTGTGAAACTAACAAAAAGATGATATGTAAGGTGAAATTTAATGTTATTTTTCATTAATGTACATATCAAAAATCCAATTTTTTTCATTTGTGAAAGCCAAATAATTTTAAAATATCACTTTTCAATATAAACAATTATTTACTATTAACTAATTATGGTCACATTCTTGACAATGTTTTAAATTTTTTTCTTTTAAAATTTGATTTTTCATTTGTTCTTAAAACCAATTATAATATTCATCCATTAAATGCATTGAAGTGTGTAATATGTCTTTGTCAATTATGTTGTATACACTTCTCTTATGTGTGGATTATAATTATGTGTACTTTTAAATTTTTCTTAATCAATATTTTTTACATTAGTTTTATATTTTTTTTGTGTTGTGGTTTCCATTAAACATAATGGCAAATTCAATGGATGTTAAAATCTTCTTTAAAAATAAATTAGCTCCATTGAAAGAATAATTTTGAATTTTATTGGGAAATTAATACAAGTCATTTTGTGAAAACCCATTCAAAAACTTACATGAAGAAAATGGTACCTTTCATTAAGAAGGTTCCAAGTTTTTAGAAAAATAATAAGTCTTAGTTTCAATTGGGAACATTATAATTTACCGATGGCCAAATACAACAAATGAATTGAGTGATTCTAGATATGAGGATATACAAGAACTTTTAAATGTTTTTTTGATGTTATTGTAAATGTCACATCAATTTTCTCCATAATTAGATATTAACATTCAAAAAAATCAAAAGATTAATTAATGTTTAAAACAATCAACATTTGTAAATGTTCTAAAGAAAACTATGACTTTCAACTATGATGTCAATTTTAAGAAAATAATGTAATATCTATTTTTTTAAGTTTGATGGAAATGTTATGTTCAAATTATCACCAACAAAAAAAACTAGGGGCTTGATAGGACTAATGTAAAGCAAGGAATAAAAGGTATAATGCCCACCCTTGGTGTAAATGAATGGTGATGGTTTGTTATTTGAACATCCATCATGTGTTAGCCATGTTTCTTGGCAAAAGTTGCAATGTGATTGCGACACGAGGAACAATGTTTACAACAAAATTAATGGGAAAGAACTGTTGAAAATGCATTAAGAAAAAAAAAGGTTAGCAATTAATACAACCTTTGTGTGTAAATAATGTAAGTTTGCACTAATTTGCATTGCAAGGTGTTTGTTCAAAATGTACTATGTTTTGTATTGATCCAAAACCATGACATGAACTTACATCCATCTCATGAACATTTAATTTGTTACATGCCCTTCCAAATAGAGTTTTAAAATGATAGATGATTTGGTAAAACAGAAAAGGAAAAGACACTCACTTACACCCTTTTAGCCATCACTAAGTCAATAAATAAAACATTTCTTGGATTTAAAATTATTGGGGTTTAGTGATGAATTACAACCCAAATTATAAAGGCAGAAATTTGATTTGTTGTTAGAACATTCCGCCCTTTTGAACTCCACAAACATTTGAAACTAGGTGAACAATTTAAAGTTCGTAATGAAAACAACAGCTCCATTGATTAAATAACATTTTTAATGTGCAAGGTAATCCTAAAAACTTTTTATTCAAGATGTTTACATACATCCCCTATTCTTATTTAATGTCACCCACCTATAGTGACATTGATATTATAAAACATATATATATATATAGTCAACAGGTGATTTGAAAGGATCATGGTCAATGTTTGATCATTACAAATGCACGCAACATTGTACAACCATGAACTACTATGTTTATGAATTTTTTTATTGTTGAGTCTTCACCGTTGCAATTTGCAACATTCAATTTAAAGATGCGGATTTGCAAATGTGAATGTGGAATGCACTTGTATTATGGTCATGAAAAAACATGTTATGAAAAATGTCAATTTTAAAAGATTTATAATAATTGTGTTAAGCCAATTTCAATGTAATCAAAACATTGTTTAGAAATGGCAACCAAAAACTTTCAATGGATAATTGAAAATATGCATGTCTTTATCATTAGGGGTTTTTTTTTTAAAATATATTTGAAAACACAACAATAGATTTTTCCAACAAATTGGCACCCCAAGGTCAAGTTCAGTGGCAAAACACTAACAAAGCTTTTATGTACACACTATTAGGTTTGAACCCATGACCTTTTCCGAAATCCCAAGGTCCTAAACAAAGGTTATACCATTATTCCATCACCTTTCAAGTAGGTCAATCTTTTTATCAACATATCAAAGAACTAATTTGTTTTCAATTTGATATCTACTATATGTTCATGGCATTACATTAAATTGGTACCCCTAACTAATAGAATAAATACTCTTTGATATTGTTGATAGTATGGTATTCATCTCCAATTATAGTCAAACATTCATTGGTTTCAATGATATTCTTAAAAGATCATAAAATCATAGCTTCTTTTAAGGATTTTATGATGTAGCCAAAATGACGATCATCCATAAAATAATTTAAACCAAATTTGGCTACATATTAAATATGAGAGTAAAAGAATAAATCTTATTATATTCTTGGAACTTTCAATAAAACCTAGCAATTTGACACAAAAAATTCAAAATTTGGCAAGTTTGGGTCATTTTTTTCATGAAAAATGCTTTGTATAGGTTGAAATCATATTGTCCAAATAAAAATTTAGTGAAAATTCAATAATAAAAGAAACACTACACATAGGGTATTTCATGTGAGGTCATCGAATACTTGTCTATTGTCACCACACAACCGAATTTCATGTTGTGATGTGATTTCGCATCACAAAGTATGCACACATCGTCACATGATAAACCACTACAAGAAAATCATGACTTTTCAAAAGGCCAATTTGATCAAAGTGTGCACATTAACCAAAAGGTGTGTCCATTTTGACTAAACATTTGGGGCATGAAAAACACATGTTACATTTTATTAGTACATTCAACTAAAGTGACATTTTTGACCAAATGTCAAGCTAAAGATCTGGTCAAATTGGACAAATGGCCATGGCTTAGTCAAATTGGCCATATTGAATGGATGGGGTTTAGTCAAATTGACCATTATGATTTGACAAATAGTCAAATGAACCATATTCTTTTGATGACTTAGCTTACTTGTAAAGTCTAGACTACCTATTTAACCTAACATAACTAATAGGTTAGGCTAGGCCTAGACTACCTATTTAACCTAACATAATTAATAAATCAATAGATTATTTGTTAGGTAATAACCTAGTTAGGTTACTAGCTAGGTAGCCTAGCCTAGATCTAGGACATAGCCTAAGAATATTAAATAGCTTATAACTAAGTAATGTAAGCATTTTAAGTTGGTATCCTCGGTGACCTAGGTTTACTAGGTAAACCTATTAGCCACGTAGGTAGCCTATTAGACTAGGCATATTATAGGTATGTAACCTAGGCCTATTAGGTAAATAACATAGGCCATTTAAGCCTAGTAAGTAGGTAGCCTATCCTACTATGTAGGTAAATATCTTAGACCACTTAAGCCTATTAAGTAAATAGCCTACCCTAGGCTATCAATGTTGACTTGGTAGCTACATACCTAACGTGGGTCACCTAGGTTTACAAGGTAGGTAGTCTAACATAGGCCACTTAGGCCTCCTAGGTATGTAGCCTAACTTAAACCACCTAAACCTATAAGGTAAGTAACCTAACCTAGGCCACCTAGGCATACTAGGTAAATACATAGCTTAACTTAAGCTACCTAAGCCTGTTAGCTAAGTATGTAACCTAGTTTAGGCCACCTAGGTTTACAAGGTAAGTAACTTAACCTAGGCCACCTAGGCGTACTAGGTAAATATGTAGCCTAACCTAGGCTACCTAGGCCTATTGGCTAGGTATGTAACCTAACCTAGGTCACTTAGGTATACTAAGTAGGTATGTAACTAACCTAGGCTAGGCCATCTAGGCTATTAGGTAGGTAGTTTAAGCCTAAACCTATTTAATAGGCTAGGCTACCTACCTAATATGTTTAAGCTATATCTATTAATGGGTTAGTAGGTACCTACATAGCTTATTAAGTAGCATAAGCATAGGTAGCTTACTAGGTAGGTATAAGTGTAGACCCAATAGGTACCTATAAAGCCTAGTAGACTATAACCTACATTTTACTTAAATATATGCATTTATTAATAGGTATTTCCTACTTACCTAGGTTAACCTACCTATAACTTACCTATTTATGTAAGTAGTGTAAAAAAATTCAAATTCATTTAGTGCAACATGTTGAAAACAAATTCATGGAAGTTGTTTACAATATGTTGGTCCAAAATCATCTTCATTGCAATATGTTGTCCATGATAATCACCTTATGGGATGGTGGTGCAATGGTTAAGGACTTGATTCTTTAGTGTGGAAGTGAGGAGTTCAAGTCTTCACACTTGCAACCTAAATTACCTTGGCTACTTAGGTGACTTAATTAGGTAGCCTAAGTTGTAAAGCCTAGGGGACTTAGCCTAGCCTAAATGGTTTTGTCTTGCCTGGGTGGCTAAATTAGATGGCCTAGGTTAAGCCTAGGACATAAGGTTGGTAGGTAAATAAATAATTTGTTTTGGCATAATTAATTAATAGGTTTATTAATTAAATAGGTAAGGAGGTAGGGTAGGTAATTAATTAATTAATATTTTCATATAAATGTTAATGACAAAATTTTAAATAATATGTATTTTTTATCGTTGCCCAAATTATATTATTGTCATTGTTGTTTAATAAAAAAAACCATCAAAAAAGACCTAGTCGAAATGGTTGAATCCAAAACAACTTGTCTAGAATGGCACTTTGGTCAAGTTGGACGTGGGGGCAAAAAAACCATATGGGGGGTTTTTTTTTATTGAAATTCCTAATAAAAAAGGCCATGATTGTTTATAGTGTTAACACATTACAACATGAAATAAGCTTGTTTTGTATTCATCCAACACATGCAATGACACCTTGAAGACCTAAACCTTAGTTTTTTAAATTTTGAATTGCATATTTTATTTGTGAATTCCATATCATGCTTTAACACAATGGCAATTCATTAATCCCAATGTAATGCCATTTTTTATATGGCATGCCATTAATTCAAGCCATAATTTTTGTGGGGACCAAGGCATTAATGTGTTTTTATTTTAAATGCAATTCATAAGGTGATGACAAGTGGATTTATGGCTTAATTAATTTGATTTCTTGTTATACCATATCAATGTTGGATATTAATATTTCATAAATAATTTTGTTTACCTTAGTCATACCAAATTGGATTTGAAATATTTTTTAAAAAATTGATCCCCCATTGTTATTGGATGAGAAATTTTTGGGATAAGAAAAAAATTTAAATGGCTTTATTTTAAAAGCACAAATACCATGGACATGAAAAGGCACACTGTTTGTTCTAAACCTAATTAATTAATATTATAAAGGTACCATAATTTACAAATATAATATGTGAGTTTTCTTTTTGGTAACCATGGACTTGCAAGATTATGCCAATGTGTTGACTTGTAATTTCGTAAAAATTATGCATCACACACAATCAATGCAATTTGTCAAAAAATTTGTTAATATTTACAATATAACGACTGATGACCTCATTTTCACACATGTTCAAAAAGCAAGGTATAGGGATTGCCTTGTGGGTAGAAGGGACATGGTTTAGACAACTATGAACTACATTACAGAGCAACAAATCATTTGAAGGATCCTCGCAAAATGGAAAAGACCTTTAATCACCTTGCACCCTCTTCTTAAAATGGAAAAAAAGTTTGGGATGTATAAATAAAAATTTGGAACTCTACCAAGGCTTGTTAAAACTTCACATCATAATGATAGGAATCATTTTTTAATGAGTCCCTCACCATTGTCCACCGATGTTTTTTTGTTTTTCACAATGTTTTTCATCATCTTCTCAATGCAAGTCTATTACAAACATGGGATCTAACAATCTTCAATTTCCAAACATGGCATCTATTCTTCCAAGCCAAACAATGTGTCAAGTATCTACTTTAGGATAGTTAGTTTATGCAATTTGCCATGTATGGTTCGAACCTTGTGTGTGTGAATAAGGTTTCAATTTTTGTGTTGGGGGGAGGGGGTATCCCTATACTGTGGCTCTAAAGTCTCATCTTTCATGTTTTGAGATTTCAAAGCACACAAGAAAAGAAAATGTCATTTGTTGTTGCTTTGAACTTGGATTCCTAAAGTTTGCAAGTGAGTTTTCTTGAAACATGAAAGATCAAGGTAGTTGTTTTGTGTTGCAACTAGGTTAGTTGATTTTATGCACATGGTTTATAATATTGTATTTTTCACAAGGATTAGTTTGTTTTGGAGCTTTGATTGGGCGTTGTCTAATGCATTGGTTATGTTTATGTTTATGGAGTTGCAATTAGGGGACTAAAAGAACCACATAGAAATTTTGGCAATTTTGTATTTGTTTGTGGCTTAAAGCTACTTGACGAATTGAACCTCAATGAAGGCATGGACCCTAGAGTTGTGGGAAAAAAAACTATCAACCTTTTCATTCACGTGGATAAGTTTTCATCCATTACTTGATGCAAGAAAATTCATTCATTGACTAATTTTGGAAGGTTATATCTTTTTCATACGATGGGAGATTGAGGAGATTTTGGCATTGTTAGATTTCTTTTAACAAGGGCTATGCACATGCAAGTGTGCAAGCTTTTTGAAAAAAATAGTTGGAGAAATCCAAAGGTTTGGGGGGGGGGGTGTGGGGGGGGATTAATTTATTTTTAATTCTAAGAAATTCACATCTTCTACATATAAAGTTAGATTGCGGTGTTGTTTGCATCATTGGAATCTTGGAGAGGAGAATGCATGCAAGCATTTTTAGCTTATTTAGAAAAAAAATGTTTTCAAGGTTTTATTAGGTGAAGGTTTTGAATTGGGTGTTGGAGTTGGTAGGTGAGCAACAGGTTGTCGGTAATCAAGCTTTAATGGGTGGGTAAGAATTATTTATTAAACCTAAATGTGATGCAATGTTGCACCATTGCATGAGAATAGCCACACCATCAACTTTTGCTTTTTGCAATAGTTTGTTTTACAATGGTTTAAAGAATTTTGACCTATGTAATGGGGGGGTAATAATGCATGTCATTTTCTTGATTGTTGCATAAATCCCCCCATTAGTGTTGTTGGGTTATGTGTTTGTTTCTTATCATTATGTTGATTAAACTATCATTTATTTTTAGGAGATGAGGGGGTTTACTGAGTTATGTGTTCTTAGCATACACCTTCAATCAAACATACACTTATGAATTGATATTTTGAAAACTTGTGCATACTACTTAGTAGGAAACCCAAGGTGAAAGGCTATGAACTTTCCCATGTGTTTCAATTGATATAATGAACCTTGGGGTTGTATTGATGTGGTTAATGGTCAAGCATGGGACAAAGTTACCCATCAATCTTGACCACTATGTAGGTCCTACTTGATTCCTAATTTTCCCAAACATAGTGATTAGGGTTTTAAAAGGATAGGTTGTATACATGGGTTGCAAACATTTCCTATGTTTGATCACCAAGATTATTCCATTGATTGTTGTATGAGATTGAAATCAAGGTGATGACCAATAGATTATTTTTGTTGTGTTCACAATGAACCATGATGTGTGTTTGGCCTTGTGAAGCTTGGTGGGTGGACGCAAGTACCTTATATGTTTAATTTTGGGTTATAAAGGTGACGAGTCCAACAAAATTGGTTACTTGGATAAGGGTTAACGTTAGACTGAGGTTTTTAAAGCACATTACATGCAAATTCAAAGATAGCATCATAAATCACCATCTCTAGAAGTAAAGGTTCAAGGTTCTAAAGAAGAGGATTTGGACTAAGAGGTCATTAGGGATTTTTCAATGGTTTTTCCATTGTTTGTGAGTTCATTTGGAAACATGGAAGGTAATATGGCAAGCTATGGGTATGAAAAAATATGTTTTCTAAACAAATAGGCATTATTTCACTTAAGGAATGGAGGTTACACTTCAAGGCTTGGATGCGGGCCAAAAGGCAATGGAACCCCATTTTTAATCCTTGGTGGGCATTTGAGCTTTTACTTCAACATTTTTTTCAAATTTTGGAATTGGAATACAAGGGCATTTGTTGGGATCAAATGCAAAAGATCCAAGATTTCCAAAAAAAAAGGATGACACTCATCACATTATGTACATGAGATTGGCACGATTTGCCAAAAAAATGATGATGCTTTCATGGAACAATAGTTGGTGCAATTATACATGTCCAAACAAGACGAGAAAACACAAAGGATGACAAAATTTCAACTCATCATTACTCATGAAAGTTGTGCCACATTGAAATAGGTATTCCACATTGTGGAAAGATTGATCGAGGATTTTGTTTGGTGGAAGTTGGTACTTGTCATCACCATGACCACCAAAAAGGAGTCTAAGAAAGAAAAAACAATGGCCATCAAGCATGGCAAGGCCAAAGGTGGTCAAAAGGGGGGTCAATATGGGCTTCCCTAACCTTTTAATAGAATAAGGCCAAGGGTTGTGTGTTGGACTTGTGGAGGCCTTCACATGAAAAAGAGTGCCCAAATAAGGGCAAAACATCTATATCAAAATTCACATCTTTAAGGATTAAAAAATGTGAACATTGCGGTGTTAAGGGTCATGACATTGACCATTGTTACTCATTACATCCAAAACTCCATCCCAACAAACCTACCAACAATAAAAATGATAAGGGAAAACAAGGACTTGGGGGAAGTAATGGTTCCCAAGGCAAGGGCAAATTGACAAGTGAAAACTCAAGCAAGGCCAATTTGACCAAGGTCAAGGTGTTGGTATGACCATTATAGAAGATCAATTTGCTTGGTTGGAGGAGTTAATCACAAGCATGGCAACTCAAAAGTTGGAGGAGGAAAAGGCGATAACATCAAGTTCCATGGGTGTTCCCACATATTCAGGATTGGGTCTTTCTTTGGGATTCTTTTGTGGAGTTGGATTTGTTGGTTCCACTAATGTTGTTCATGATGCACATGTTTTAGGGGCAAAACACCATGTTACTTTGTTTTATTCACTTGAAATGGATTCATCATCCAAAGTTACACATTTCATCCCACATGTTTCGAAGCCATGAAGAGCTGATGAAGGATTTGACACTCAAAGGGGGGAAGCTAGGTGCTAAGTGCATCTTCCCCAATCATTCACATTGGCTAAAACAATGTTAACTAATACATCCACATCCCCAAGCATGGGGCATGTTCCCACAAAGTTAACAAAATGAAGATCTTCATCTTTTAAGTTAGATGTGTGTGGGGTGATGTTGGGGGTGGCTACATCCATTTGCCACACCTCATTATTTTGGTTATCACCTTGGCAAACTTTAGAATATAGCCAACTCCCATTTTTTGACTTATGGCCACTTTATGTGAAAGTGGAAGAATGGCATGTTTGACTATAGATATGACATCAAAGTTGTTCCCAACAATTAACTTAAAGAAAAAACCTCAAGAAACAATGCATTCTAAGGTGGACATTTCATGACAAACATCATTTGCCAAGTTATCCAACCTTTCAACACAACCCACCATTGATTAGGCATTGTTGACACCAAAAGTGGTTTTGGTGTGCAACAAAGGTGTTTTTAGCTCAAGAGGAATGGACATGGGCAAACATTTTGCCTTCAAAAAGTTTTATTGGATTTTAGTGCCCAACCAATGACATTGGGCCAATCAACACTTGCAAGTCTTGGCATGATAGATGAAAACCCTGAACCATGCCCATATTAGATTTAGACATCAATGGGTGCATCAAAGAAGGCCCATGGGCTACCAAGACTAATACTTTGGCGAAGTTGAACCCCAACCATCCAACAAACAAATCAACCATTCAAGTCCAAGTTGTGGTGACAAATGTTTTATCTTATGATGTGTTGGTTTGGGGTGTCATGTTGTATCCCATGGGATTTGTATTGAACTTTTGGGAGGAAACTACTTCCCATAGACTTGTGTGGCAATTAGGAGATGGGCATCACGCACAACTCCAAGCCCAATATTTTGCACGAGGTGTTGGATATGCGGGTGGTGTTACCATATTGTTTGGATTTGCTAGCATGTTACCTTGGGGGATGGGACTACTAGAAGGAAATTTGGATGTAAATGGTGTCCCACCTCCACTTAAGGACATGACAAGAAACATAAGATTTGGATAATGTCGGCCCAATGAATATAGTGATAGTTGGATGGCCATGTCAAGGGAGTTTTCATGTAAACACATGTGGTGGATTACTTGACATGTGATAAAAAATAAATTGGAACCTATTACAAGTGTTGTCACATCTACATACCACTCAAGAATAACCATTCATTTACCTTTTGGAGAATGTTCTTCCATTAGGTGATTTTTAGTCATAAGTTTTGGTGGCATGGTGCCAAGTTTATACTTGGTTGGGCAAACCAAATTTGGTGGATGCTACATCAATGAAATCACATGCACATTGGTTATGTTAGTTTTGGACTAATTTAACACCACTTGAGTTGTTGCAATGGGCATTTGATTTGGTCCCACAACATGCAAGCCTTATTGTGAATGTTATTTTGAATAAAAAACACATCTCACAAGTGTGACATGATGATCAACCACCTCTTGCCATTATCAAAAGGTGGGCCAATCATAGAGAGCCTTGCCCACAATCATGAACTTTCCCAAGTTCATATTTTTTTGTGATAATGGTCCTAGTACGTTTTGGGATTCCAAACATTCTTGTTGGGCAAACCCAATGTTAAAAAACGAAAGTGTGTTACATGGCTCCATATAAGCACCACACATTTTTTTGGTTTATCAAAGGCCATCAAATATTGATTTCTTAGTCGAGTCATGGTTGAACTATCTCACTTGGGGTATTTTTCTGCTTCACCTTATCTTATATTTCATATGGGGACAAATCCATTCATGAAGGGGGGGTGGCATGATCACAAGGTCACATCTAATGATCCTACATGGGCCAAACACCCTTGGCAATAACGGGATCTTGCACGAAGGGAAAGGTTGATGGATGCCATGAATGTTTAATGTTTGGAATGAGGAGCATACATGATGAATGCATCCAAGATTTTGAACTTGTTTGAAGAAGGTTTAAGGACTTTCAAATGCATATGGAATGGGGGCTTCATGTAGCAATTATAGGGTGTAGCCTCAACCTTAGGCATTAAGGATGAGTCACCATCCAAGACCAAGGCACCTACAATTATAGAAACATGGGAACGAAAAATTGATCTCATGGTAATAGGAGGTGAGGCATGCAAGATGCGACAATTGTTACATGATTATGTTCACTGTTTTGCTTTCAACCTCAAGGAGTTGGGTAAATTCAACATGCAAAAGTACACATAAACTCAATGATACCCTTATTTTTCAAAGACCTTACAAGTTAAATGATATGGAACTAGTTTTGGTTAAAACTCAAATAGAAGAACTTTTAGAGGTAGGGTTGGTGGAGCTTTCTTAAGGGGGAGTATGCATTAGCTACAATATGCATGCCAAGAAAAACATCTTTAGTAATTAAATTAAATATTAGATGTGAGATATTATAGACGTATCAACAAGTGTACACAACATGTCCTAAAAAATGTGCCATGCCATTGTCAAAGGAATTTGACTTAATTGGCCATATTAAGGTGTTTAAAGCTTTGAATTTATGATCTGGATATCACCAATTGCCATTTTGTGAAAGTGACAAGGTGAAGATTGTTTTATGGGGCATTGACCAAAATGGGATGGATTGTTTGTACATCAATAGAAATTATTACCTTTTGCATTGAAGAATGCCTCTGTAAAACCCCATAAGGTGATGGATTAGGTGCTTGCAAGCTTGGATTTTGCCAAATGCTACATTGAGAACATCATTGTGTTTAATTCCACCATGGAGGGGCATATATAATTGTCATTTGCAAAATGTGTTTGACTGTTTGGGGGTGCATGGTTTAACACCATGAAAATGTAAGTTATTCCAATCTCAAGTTGAGTATTTGGGCCACATGATTTACTCGTGAGGTTTGGGAATTCAAAAGGTTAAGGTGGATGCAATTTCCAAAGTTCCAAGACCAATTTACGTTAGTAGATTAAGAGCATTATTCAAGTTGGCAAACTATTATAGATGATTTGTCAAAGGCTTTAATCAGATTGCAAAACCTTTAATTATTTTACCAAGGTCAATGAAGAGTTCATTTGGGGGGATGCACAAGAACAAAATTTTTAAGAGTTGAAAATTAAGTTTAATTTTGCACCCATTTTGAGGTGACCTATTAGGGGTTGTCTTTTCCAGTTACACACAAATTGGAGTGTTTTGGGACTTGGAGCATTTTTCACGCAACCTAATGAGGAAAATCAAAAGTTTGTAGTGGCTTATGTAAGCCGATCCAACAACCAAATAAGGGCTTAATATAGTTCATGTGGGGAATTTTTTTGGTAGTTGTGTGGGCCATGGCCACATTCCAATGTTATTTGTTTGGTAGCCCGTTCATTCTAGTCATAGATCACCAACCATTGAAGTGGCTCATGGAGTCTAATTAGCTCATGGCGAAGTTGGCAAGATGGGCTTTCATTTTTCAAGAATATAATTTTGATGTCAGACATCGGGCCATGACAATTAACAAGGATGTGGATGGGTTGAATAGGAACCCAAACATTAGTGATTTGGATACCATTGGAACATGTCGGCTACGGAAATTGATTTGGAAATAGTTTTTGGTTGGCATGTTGTTTCATTTCTTTGCATCTTGGCAAATGGTTGCCAAGAGGTATTATGTCAAGTTCAAATGAATCCCTTAGGCACTTCTAGGAATTTGGAAATAAAACTTGATGAAATTAGATCTATGGACATCTTTGGGGATGCCCAAATGTTGACGTACTTACAATTAGGGGAGTTGGATGTAGGATTAACATTCAAGGAAAAGGATCGGGTTCTTCAAAAGGCCAAAAGATATCATTGGAAAGGCAAACACCTTCTCAAGATATGGCAAGATGGGCATGTACAAGTGGTACCATGGCCAAAAATGCGAAATAGCACTGTGAGACATTCCCGTAGAAGTTGGGACATTTTTGGGTACATCAAACCTACAATTTGCTTCAAGGTCAATATTGGTGGAAAGGCATGTAGTTGGAGGTTCAATAGTTTGTTTCACAATGCATAGTGTGTGACTAGGTTCATGCATCATTTAATGCACCTACCTTCATTTGCAACCTCTACCAATCATGGGGCTTGGATACCAATGGAGCTTGGATTTTGTTGGGCCATTGAGCTTAATTGTTCGTCATAACTACTATGTGTTGGTTATGATCAAATTTTTTTTGAAATGGATTGAGTTGCCACCATTCAAGACAAAAATAATGAGAGGGCCGTTTATGCATTTTCAGATTAGGTATTGAGTAGATTTGGTGTTCCAACAAAAGTATTCATGGATTACAGCACAAATTTTTTTCTTGAGTAGATTTAATGTTCCAATAAAAGTATTCATGGATTAATGCACAAAATTTGGAAGAAAATTTCAAAAGTTGTGTTGGCAAGCTTTGATTAACCATAGTACTACTTTTTGTGATCATTTTAAAAGCAAGCCAAAAGAATGGTACAGATGGTGAAAAAAGGTTTGCAAAAATATGGATTACAAAAAGGGCATATAATTGATTAGGACATATAACTACCATTGTTGCCCATGGGATATCAATTTAGCAAACAACCATCCCTTGCATCATTTCCCTATTACTTTTTGCCTTTTTGGTGTGAACCCCAATTATTGGCATCCACTTGTAAGGATGTGGACTATGTGGTTAATTTGGATGATCCCAATGTGTGGGTCCAAGCTTGTGAGCAACATGTAGTCTTGTTCGAAAGAACCATGTGATGGCAATGGAGAACTTGGCCATCACATAACATCAAAATATTACATTATGATATGCCACCATCTGTGGATGTGGATATCGACCCAAGGTTTGAAGGTTTGAACTTAGGGATTATGTTTATTTGCAACATACCACACTCAACACATTGAATGTGATGGTTGGGTGTGTCATTCTTTGTATTAAAAGGTTTTACCTTATAGGGTTTTGTTGTTGGAAGGTCGGGATGGTCAAGTATGGAAAGACCATGTGTGGAATTGTGCTCCATGTCACCTTCCACATGTGGATGGCCCAGTGGATCCATCATTGGCCATAGTTCTAGCATGTTTGCAATGCATGTTGTGCAAATAATCACAAGGTGCAATAACTAGGTTGGTTTGTGATTGTTGTTTTAAAGGATGGCATATGGGTTGTTTGACACCACCACTTTTGGATGTTCCCATAGGAAATTGGGTGTGTCCACAATGCACCAAATAAACATGTTTTGTTGTTTCATGTTAAGCCTTCATATCAAGACATAGGCACGTTCTTGATCGGGACAATGGGTGATTTTTAAAAGGTTGGAATTTGGTTTAATAAGAGGGATTGTGACTATGCAATGAATGATGGGGCTCACATTGCACCCGATCTATTGATCACATACCATTAGGGAGCAAACTCCTTTCATGAATTACCTTACCATATCTTGTTTTATTTGATCATAGATTTAATTATATGGTGTAGGAGGACCTTTTACCCGAGTTTGGGGGGGGGGGGGGGGTTTTTTGTGGTTTTTTTTTTGGTTTTTTTTTGTTTTTAAATAGTTGGGGGGGTGTTTTGGTGTTTCATA